>WLWD01000804.1_pt1 | contig 38618 bp, 21 predicted proteins | sample 6712731 | NCBI WGS metagenome assembly WLWD01 (sample SAMN12718690, study PRJNA576275) | sponge metagenome | isolation source: marine sponge | host: Mycale hentscheli | place: New Zealand: South Island, Marlborough, Capsize Point | collected 2014-11-01
CACTCAAAACCCCTCTAAAAACATTCTATAATACCTTACTCCTAGTTTCTGAAACCTAATTAATGTGGTGTTTGGTAGACCGATGTCATGCTGAATTCGAAGTGTATTTCCTATGGCAAGTTCTAGTAACGAAGTACTCGACTTTTGACGTCAGTGAAGAGAAATATTGTCGCTATTAGATAATGGATTTAAGATTTCCCTCAGCGTTTTTCAAAAATGTTACTGTTATGTCATGCCATGTTAATGCTTGCAGATAAAGTTAACGTTTGTATCGAAGTGGTTACAGCTGGGAGGAGGTTGCCAAGCTTCGCTACCTCTCTTATCACGAAATGTTTCCTGTCACTAATACCATTAAATAGGTACAAATAAGAGTACATTCCTAAGGGTAAGGTTGTTTCCATATAATTAGTTAACCGGGTCAATCTCGTAATGCTGGTTATAAGTACCAGCCATTGTCTACGATCTTGCGAAAAATGGAAGCAGCAGAAAAGTAAAGGGTTAATAGACTCGGGTGCAAAATTGACGCTCCAGAATATAAAGGTCAGGATATGGCAGACATGCAGGAATATTTCCCATATTTATATTTGTTAATTAAAATATTGAAAGGATATAGTCACATATATCCAAAACCACAGTTAGCCTACACTGGTACAATAATTGTGATTAAATGTAGAAGTTCCACTCCATCTATCTGGCTATTGAATGGTGAACTACTCCATATAAGAGTTTCGAAATTAATACTAGAACAAGTTGATGAAAAGCATTCTGGAGTATACACTTGCAAGGGCACCCATGCAGGAGAAATATTTGCTGATAGCTCACATCTATTTGTGGGATGAAGTTCACTCAATTTTCATAAACACATTTGTAACTACACTTATTGCAAACATGTATACATACTCACTGTACAGAATATACACACACCGTATATAATCTCCACTCATTATAGCACACACAGACCTACTGACAGACAAACTGACTGTTTCTACACAGACTTTATTTTAAATTAAACTTTAAAGTAATTCCTGGTAGATATCTATATTTTCTGACTGACTGACTGACTACTTGACTGACTGACTGACTGACGGACTGACAGACTGACGGACTGACAGACTGACGGACTGACTGACTGACAGACTGACGGACTGACTGACTGACGGACTGACGGACTCTGACTGACTGACGGACTGACTGACTGACAGACTGATGGACTGATGGACTGACAGACTGACTGACTGATGGACTGGCGGACTGATGGACTGACAGACTGACGGACTGATGGACTGACGAACTGACGGACTGACGGACTGACGGACTGACGGACTGATGGACTGACTTTAGTCTAGTATTGATGCTATTAATGCTATATTGTGACTCATACGAAGAAGATACTATTTGGTTTCATTCAAAAGTTGACATGAAAACTTCTATTATGAATAATTTACAACAATCTATGCTTAACCAATTTTCTTCTACAAATCTAACTGGTTTACATTATTGTTATGGAACATATGAAAATCAAAACACATTTCATTTCAGCTAGTCAAATAGAAAGTTATAGTAATCAATTTTTTTAATTTTATATTTAATGTATCAGATTTTTTATTAAGCTTTGCACATTTTCATTATTGCAGCAACCAAGGATTACGTTGTAAAGTTACATTTACTGTAATCTGACTTTTGAATATAACTACTCTTCTTGAATACAAGCCAAATTCCACACTTGCCCTTTATTGTTTGTTTTCATGGAAAGTGAAAATCATCCGTACTTAACTTTGCTCTTGGTACTTGGTATTATATCATAATAGTTTATAATAATATGCATAATACCTTATTCGCAACTATATCTATGGCAACATGACACTAATTAACTTTTTCCTTGGATAAATAATTTATTCTTACTTTTTATAAACTTATTGTTCACGTTAGCTGCATAGTTAATATAGTTGTGCACATCAGCACTTGTATAAGATAAGCATTCATTACTAATACTACTAGCACTGTTACAACCTAATGTATATTATTTTCTGAAAATGTATTGGTATTTACGAATAATGACTTACAACCACTTCAGATGTTAGCTGTAATATGAATGGTAGTAATAATAGTATGTAACATTTGAGTCTAGAGCATGCATTACTTATATATACACTCTTCTGTATACATCACAATTAAGTATTAAGCTAAATATGAATTCGTTGTACTATTCAAACAGTATATAAAAGTTAAACTGTACAAATTATACCTCATTGATACTGTGGGTATGGTTGGGAGTTGCGCTGGCCCTCTGCTCAGTTACTCATAAATGCAGCCCAACGCAACACGGTATCCGCTGCCACCAGAGTTCTCCCCAAGCCCCTTGACAGACTTTGATATAAAATCGTAATCTTAAAAGATGGGAACAAGGACAGAACTGAACTAGCCACGTGCGCAGGCAGACTTTAAATAGTTCAGGGTCCACCCACGCACGGAATGACATGACGAGACACCAACGTAAGTACTCACAACAACGCACACCAATAAACATTCAAGTCCACACAACTACGCACACCAATAAATAAACTAAACTCTAAGACACGCACACTGATACACAAAGTAAATAATTAATGCTCAATAATACACACACACAATGTTCCCTGTTCTTTATCTTCTCTCTTCTTGCTCTTGCTCTTTCTGATCTTTCTCTTCCTTCTCCTTCACCAGACCCACATCTCCCCCGCCTAAGCTTGGAGCCGGCGACAAGCTGATACCACCAGGGTCTGGTTCGTTCTTCTTCTTGTCCAGGCACCATGATTGTCTCGAGAAACCATCCGCATTCCCATGTTGAGCACCCGGACGAAACGTAATCTTGATCGGACGATCTTGCAGGGCAAGGGCGAAACGTAGCAGTCTCTTGTTCAATCCCTTTCCAGACAGCAATGCCAGACATGCCTTATGGTCTGTAACAATCTCCACAGGCTTTGCATAGACGAGCCTCTCGAAATGTCGAAGAGCAGCCACGATGGCCAAACTCTCGAGCTCCGTGATCGAATAGTTTCGTTCAGCAGGACGAAGTTGTCTGCTGAAGAACGCGATTGGAAGTTCTTCTCCATCTCTCACACCGTGAAGACAGGCACCGATCCCGTCCCCGGACGCATCCGTATATAGTTTCAGGTCATCATCAGGACTGAGGGTATACAACAACACATTAGCGCACAAGGATTGTTTCAACTTACCATATGCGGCATCCATCTCTCCCGTCCAAGCCACCAGATGCGGAGCCCGGAGAGAGGTTGAAGGAGTCAGAAGAGAGGATAAATTGCCAAACCCCTTAACAAACCTCCTGTAATACGACATGGCTCCTAGAAAAGCCCTCAAGTCTTTCTTAGACTTAGGCTTAGCAAACTCTCTCAAAGCTTTGACTCTACTCTCTGGAACAGACATTCCTCCACCACCAATCCTATGACCCAAATACGTCAGATACCTTCTCCCAAACACACACTTCCGCTTCTTAATTTTCAACCCAGCATCACCTAAACATTTAATCACTCTTCTAACATCAGCCAAATGATTCTCCCAACATTCACTAAAAATGACTACGTCATCTATATAATTGCAACACATACTCTTTACAGGTTCCAGCACACTCTCAACTGCTGCTTGAAAAACAGCAGGAGCGTTCTTTAGCCCGAAGGGCATACGAACGTAACGATATTTGCCCAGAGGACAGACAAAGGTCGTCAACTCACTAGACTCAGGTTCCATTTCTATCTGGTGGAAACCAGAAGTCAGATCTAATGTGGACAGACATGAACAATTGCCCACTTTCTGGAGTATCTCCTCCAGAGATGGCACCCAATGCCTCACTAGGGGCGTCACCAAGTTCAGTTGACGGAAGTCTACACAAATGCGCACAGACCCATCCTTCTTCCGAACAGGGACTAAGGGGGAAGACCATAAAGAACTGGACTTCACAATAATTCCATCCCTTAACAATTTCTCAATCTCCTCAGATACAGCTTGTTCTATACCCACTGGTATGTTCCTCCCTTGCTGGGAAACAGGAACAGCATGTTCGGTCAACACGATTCTACACATAACATTCTCACACAGGCCAGGGGTTTCACTAAAGAAATCACTCATCTCATCTAACAAACATTCCAACTCTCTACCATTAAACCCAGGACACTTATCCTTGGACAATAAGGGCGAACATTCCAACAAATCATTACCAATGCCCGTGTCCTCAGCCACCAAGGTGACTGCATTCACTTCCACAGGTCTAGGTGAATAATCCTTCAAATTATTAATGTGAGCAATTTTCACAGGATGCCCATCTCCCTTCGAAACTTTGTAGGTGACTCGGGACACCCTTTCTACCACTTGGTAAGGCCCTTCCCACGAAGCCTGCAGAGCAGCGTGGAGGCCAGGAATTCTCATTAGAACACTATCTCCCACACTAACACATCTATCTCTCTTTCCTTTATTGTAAGTGTACACTCTAGATTCCCGTTGTTTTGCTTCCGTAGCACAGGCCACGTCATGCAGTGTGCTCAACTGGTCATGCAATTTAAGCAACCATTCCTCAACATCCATTCCCTCAAACACATTATCACACCAACCATGATACAAAATATCCAAAGGACCTGCTACCTCCCTACCAAACACTAAACGGTGAGGCGAAAAACCAAGGTCTCTATTTGGTATCTGCCTAATGGCAAACAAGGCCAAGGGCAGAAACTCCACCCAGTCAATACCGGCGTCCAGGGCCTTAGCCAACATAGGCTTCAGGGTCCCATGGAGCCGCTCGACCACGCCATTGGACTGTGGGTGGTATGGAGAAGACTGCACAGAGTCAATCCCCAACATGGCATAGGTATTGGTCATCAATTTAGAGAGAAATATCGTCCCTCGGTCAGACAAGACCTTGAGAGGGATGCCTGTCCTAGCAATAATTTGGACGAAGGCTTGGGCAGCTTCCTCAGCCGAGGCAGTCCTCATGGGGACAGCGTCAGGCCATCTGCTTGCCAAACACGCGTACGTGAACATATACTTGGCACCGCGCCTCCCTTTGGGGAGGGGGCCGACCAAGTCCACAGCCACAGACTCAAACGGAACACACAAGATTCTCCTTTCAACCATCAGGGCTTTCTTATTCCCCGAACTATTTACCCTTAAACAAACATCACAAGATTTGACAAATCTCACGATATCACCATGTATCCCAGGCCACACAAAACGAGAACCTAGGACACGCCTCATCCCACGTACACCAATGTGGGCTGTGTTGTCATGTGCCAGCGTTAAAGCCTTGGCACGTTTGGAAACTGGGAGAACGATTCTAACATTCTCAATACCACCGTCGTCTACAGACTTATGAACTAGAACACCATTATCAGCCCAAGAATAGCCATTCATGGACTTATCCGCCAGACTCCTCAGAGGAGCTAGGGAACTGTCACTCACCACATCTGAAACAAACAACTCAACACCTGAAGTGTCACACTGCTTAGGACAAACAAGTTCAGAATTGACTTCACTATTATTCACTTTAGGAGGAGAGACCTGGCTAGACTGCACAACTTCCATGTTTTCTTCAGAAACTTCGCCAAGCTCAACCCCCGAAGCATTACTATCAGCAACCGAAGCAATATCATCTACCTTCTTCTTCCCTGCTACACCATCAAAACCTGTATCAATGTTAGCCAGTCTCTCAAACTCCTCAGTGAAACTCACTGGACTAGCCTCAATCACATCAGAAACACAATTATCTTTTACACACTTCCTCTCACGTCTACTCTTAGATCTAGTAACGACCTTGACTGTTGCACTTCTCTGGATGTCACCATCGCCCTGAGAGGTCTTACAAGCCTCCTGCAGGGTAGTGACAGAGCCAGCATCACTAGGTGATGTCTGAATGCCCGAGGTATCATCGGGATGCCCTGCCCCTCGTGCCCTGGGAGGGGCACTTGAGGCAGCATCCAGAAGAAGCTTAGATGCCATTTGGCCGTCCATGGGGACGGAAAACAGTACTTTGTTACATACATCATCCTCATGGGCCACAGCTACAACAGAAATGAAGGACTTGCCTCCAAACTCAAAGTCAACTTCAGCTGTCTGGAGTGACTTGGTTTGACCATTCCACCCCTTTACATTCACTCTCTCATCTAATAACTGGTTTTCATACACGAGACAACCGGGAACAATAGTAATTTCTGCCCCGGTGTCAGGGACAATTAAACACTCAAGTCCATTCACCAGACCTTTAACATGGGATGTCCCTTCCTGAACTGCCACAAGATTGGCGTTGTATGTTCTTCTACCCTTCTTAACTTCAACTTTCTTATCACTTTTACCATCAGATTTGGCACCACTACTACCCTGCTTGCCCCTGTGAGGGCAATCAGGTACTTTGTGCCCAGGCTCATTGCATGAGTAGCATACGACCCTAGGACTGCCAACACTTTGCTCACTATTTCCCTTGAATCTACAGTCATAAGCACGATGCCCATACCTCTGGCAGACATAACAACGAATCCCTCTATACCCAGAACTGAAATTGGGATTACTAACCGGTCTACTAACAACTGGGGTCTCTGGTTCAGCTGTTTGGAAAGACAATGCAACCCTGTTGAGATCTTTAAAAGACCCAACCTCGCGCGCATCCATCAAGGAGCGTTGATTGGCCGGCCGTGAGGCCCTGTAAATGGCCATGGCGAAGAAGAGCAGCACGTCAGCTTTGTCGACGGTAGCCATGTCAACAGAATCTACGAGACCTTTCAAGTAAGCATACGATTCAGTGGAATTCATCGATTTCGTAGCGTTACTAAATTCAGCTATAAGCTTGACTCCTAGAGCAGTACGGCTGGAGCCTAAGCTTTCGACAAGAAGTTCCTTAAGCTCAGCATAGGATGTATGCGCTCGGTCTATGGAAGCGACGCAAGCTGTACTGGTCTTGGACTGCAGCTTTTGCAGCAAAACAGTTTTGAAGCGAGCTCTGGGGCAGCCTAAGTCGGACAGGTCTGCCTCTAACTTCATAATGTATTTAACAATATCTACACCATCTTTGTGGGGCGCCAAGGCAGCAATTTGCCTATTAAGATCACCCCCTGCACTATCACCTGAGGCCCCACTAGAGGACCCCATATGTCTCATAGCCTGAGTAAACTGCTGCATAAAACTTCTCATCAGGCTAGAGTCACTGTCACTGATCACAGGATCAGGTTCAGCATTACTCCTGGGAACAGCAAAATTTTCTCTCTCCCTACCAAGGGTACTAAACTCCCCAAAACCAGAATTCTCCTCAACATCTCTCAAATCACCAGAGTTCTCCGTCATTTCGGATGCACTCTCACCCTCAGAAATAATACCACAATTCAAAAACAATTGCCTACTCAAAACCAAAGGTTTACCAGGTCCCTCAACCAAAGTACTACTGGAATCAGACACAACAGACTCCCTATCAAGACTCTCAGATACACGAGACACGTCCCTGGACTTCCCGCTATCCTTATCACCACTCTTTACCCTCACCTTGTCAGGCAAAATACTCTGAGAACTGTCAGAACCCAACTCAACTCCTGAATCAGCACTATATTTGCTTCGACAGACTCTGACCTTCCTCTCTCTCCGGTTCATCCACACCAGTGACCTGAACACAAAGAAACAAACAACAGCACACAGCAATCTCAACAATAACGGCAACCAATGCAAACAATAAAACCCTTGTCAAACTCCTGAACAGTGTCTGGCTCGACGTAGTGCGATCCCGAAGGTTAAATCGGCAGAGACGCAGTTCCGAAGAGTCGGATGAGCACAGAAGAAGACGCAACTGATAACTTGGAGCACAACCGTCTGGTCGATGACGTGAAGCACCACCGCTGCCGCCAATTGTGGGTATGGTTGGGAGTTGCGCTGGCCCTCTGCTCAGTTTCTCATAAATGCAGCCCAACGCAACACGGTATCCGCTGCCACCAGAGTTCTCCCCAAGCCCCTTGACAGACTTTGATATAAAATCGTAATCTTAAAAGATGGGAACAAGGACAGAACTGAACTAGCCACGTGCGCAGGCAGACTTTAAATAGTTCAGGGTCCACCCACACACGGAATGACATGACGAGACACCAACGTAAGTACTCACAACAACGCACACCAATAAACATTCAAGTCCACACAACTACGCACACCAATAAATAAACTAAACTCTAAGACACGCACACTGATACACAAAGTAAATAATTAATGCTCAATAATACACACACACAATGTTCCCTGTTCTTTATCTTCTCTCTTCTTGCTCTTGCTCTTTCTGATCTTTCTCTTCCTTCTCCTTCACCAGACCCACAGGATTGTACTGGAGTTATTATGTGGCTCCAAATCTGATCGCAGTATCTATGTGGCGCAGGCCAATCTAATGATCAAGACTAATAATTTATTGAACAGGAGGTGGGGTGGTCTTTAATTAAGCCTGAGCAGCTTCAAGTTTTGAAGCTATTGTAAATAAAGATACTCTCTATTCCTTGAGAAATGAACTCGCATTCAATTTGGTGTGTACTTCACACCAAAAGCGATGAGGTATGCACATGGCACCATATTTTGCTTTAAAATTCATTTTCCTATAATCAAGTCTCGAGAATAGTCTTTAGTTGCTATTTTTAGTGAACCAGTGTGTGTGAAATTATTGTGTTTTATACCTACGGCTTAGTAAAAAAAACACCATTAAGTAAACATTTAACCAAGCAAGATTACTGTTGGGTACGTCTACTGTTTAGTATAGGGTGATTTGCATGCAGCACATAGACAGCCAGTAATCTGAAAGCTCTAAACTTATATCTGTGTTAAACTTGTTGCTGTCTGGTGTCATCTGTATGTGTAATTCATCCTTGATCTTTAACTCATGATTATTACAAGCTCTTCTACAACTCTATCTCTTCCCTTTGAATAGGGTGAACTCCGTGCCAAGCATGTTCAGCAATGGCTGATAACTTCTCATCACCTCTCTTACAAGCATCCTGATGTCTTTCACTCTATGGTTTCACTTAGATATAATTTTAATATACATGTATAATAACAAATTTTCTTGTTCTAACAGCCAATGTTAATTAAAACTTAAACTGTCGTTTAGCTTCTCTGCCAAAGTCCTCGGTCAACTGAGGTCGAACTCTCGAATTCAAAACGTTTAGTTAAGTATTAATCAACAATATTGGCTGTTAGAACGAGAAAAATTGCTGTTATATTATAATTGTTTCAGCCTAGAATGACTGAATTGTATATAATTTACCACAGCTGCAGGCTATACTACTATAGGGATAACTGGGTACTAAAGGATAAAGTATAACTTTGACTTTGATGAGATGTGTGACCTTATTGTGTCCTACCTGACTTAAATGCTGTTTTGATGTCAAAGTCTCTACACACTCTCTTAATACTCTCACTCAATTCTGCTATGTATGGAATAGTAAAAATCAAGCCATTCCATGTACAGTATCTGTGATCTCTAGGAGGTAACTGTTTAGAGCCTGCCCTAATGGCTGCATTGTCATAATCATTGCATTGAAGTACTTTGTGTAGGTATTTCTCTTCTTCCTTAAGTTTACACTCATATTAGTTACCCTACTAACTCTCTGATACAAGTGTCTCACTATTCCTCTTTTTACATGATTAGGATGATGAGACTTAAAGTGAAGGTATCTATCTGTGTGTGTAGGTTTTCTGTACACAGTGGAAATGTAAGCCTACCATCACTCTCTCTCTCTTCAATAAACAATCCAGAAAAGGTAGCTTACTATCTTCCTCTGATTCCATAGTCAATTTTATAGATGGTCTTACAGAGTTTAAGTAGTCCAAAAAATGTTATATGAGTTCCTTTCTTAACCATTAAACAGATATCATCTGCATATCGTTTTCATAACTGGAGCTGAGTTTAAAGCTACTTCCTCAAATAACTCCATGTACAAGTTGACCACTACTGCAGAAACAGGAGAACCTCCAACTACTTGTTCATAACAGTTGCCATTGTACCTAAAGTAAGTTGACCTAAGGCTGACCTCTAATAATTCTGTAATGCACTCACGAGATAGACATGTTCTCTCATCTAGACTTTTATCATTCTGGAGCTTATCTCTGATCACAGATACTACCTCGTCTACAGGGAAAACACATCAAAACTCATCATCATTTCATCTGATCTCTTGCACACTCTATTAACTGTTTGGATGAAAGGTGTTAAACTTCAATTCATATTTAAGATGTACTGCACATACTATTGTAATATTTCTGAATCCCATCCAAGAGTACTCTCCATTACTGTTATACTGCTGCTCTCCGCATAATAACAGGATGCTATTTCAACAAAACATTTGACATTACTCTTCACAAAACATTTGACATTACTCTTCACAAAAAATCTGTTAGTCATGTACCTGTGCACTCACACTGAGATCTGTATAATGTTGATTAGCCCAGCAAAGCAAACTTTTCAACAATTTTAAAGTTGCCCCATTAATTAAACATCAAAATATACACAGTAATAAGTAATTTAAATGTCTATTATTAGAGTATTCTTTAACTATCTAACATCCAGTTGGGGCAACTTTATTCCTCCTGCAGTAAAAAAATAAAATTATAATTATAATTATAAATTCAATATTTATGCTGACAAAATATGTAATAAAATTAAAAAATTCAAAGAAAGCTGCTGCGCAGTTGAAAACACATTTTATTTACAATATGGAACTCAACTAGACAATGTATCGGTTTTGCTACTGATTTATGCTTTGGAAACTATATTATTGGCGAGCAAGTGAAGCGAAAGAGACTATCAGGGGTAACACAATTGAAAATCGAGGATTTTTTTTATAATATATAATATATATTTCAGTTAAACGATTCCGTATCATTCAAGTAATTTTATTGTTTACCCTTTAGGATTACAATATTTCTTAATGCAGCAAGACGCACTTAGGTCTTAAAACTTACGTTTAGACTGAACACTATGCAGTATTTCTTTAAACCTTGTTATTCTTCTTTTCAAGCTGCAAAATGTCGAAGGTTATTATGGTATTGAGATTTGTTAACAGACATATTTTAAAAACTCGGCTGTCAATGGTTATCTGTGAGTGCTTGCTAACTTAGATAGTCAGAATGCGGCATTAGATACTAAGTACCGGGAAGTTGAGGTAAGAAAGTTAGTTCTGTATTTGTTAGATAAAGTATGGTCACAATGGCTACGTACTTATACTTTTAGAAATCGACTCCTAGATTCTTCTGCAGTGTTTCATTTGTGCACAGGCTCGCTTTCCATTTGTGCTCAAGCACATCACTAGTATCAGTTACAGTGACACTTCAGAGTCAATATGGAGTTATTCATGCAAGTTAAATGTTCAAGCGGCCAAAATATATTTATAGGAAGTTAGGAAAATATTTTTCAGACCAATTTATGTTGCATTCATCTTTATCATGATATTGCATGTACTGCAGAAGACTGCTCAATGTACAATAACCAGTATTGCACAAAGTCAATTCATTTACTTATAATATAATTATCAACATGAACATTCTCATAACATACCTGATATTGTTAGAGGTCATTCCACTTTTCCTTGATGAATTTCCATTACCAGATTCTTCATCTGTCTCAGATATTTTCGTCTTCTTGGATTTACAGTATGCAATGATGAGGATAATGCTAGCAGTAAAGAATAATATTCCAGTAACAAGTAGGGACACTGCAATAATTATGTGAGGCTTTAGATCCACTGCCACAGGCTCTGTACCTTCCTCAATAACCTGGCCACGCTCCTCTATCTTTCTATTTTCAGGGTTCAAATACTTTGCTAAGAAAAAAAAAAGACAAAATAATGTGCAGAATTACTTTTATATTCAGATTTGTTCATGGAAATGGATTTATCGACTAGACTAGGTGAAGCAAAATTAATCTAAAATATTATTATTACTTATAATATTGCCTAATAAATTTCTCTGACAGGCTCGTAAAATATAATTTCCTTATTGTTAGTGTTTAGAGTAAAGTTTTCTAGTTGCAACAGTTGTTGCTACATTATTAATACACCAATATTCACAAAGAATTATGAAGCATCTCTTAAATTATACTAATATATTAATTCATACTTACTAAAGTCTGGTGAAAGTCTGCGTCTTGGATGAAATGATTCATGAATGTAATCTTCATGGAAATCTTTATTGTTTAGAGGACTTGATTCTGAGTTCTCTTGCTGTCTCTTTGTGGGATCTGGTGCACTGTGAAGTCTATTCCTTACATTTAGAAACTTTTCACTTAGATAGTTCAAGCCATTTTGGATCATATTAGGTATCTCTGGGGCATGATGTAAAATATATTGTAATGCTCTGACATAAAACCCATCTACCGTTATTATTGGTCCATCTCTCACGCTTTGCTCTTTGGGGCCTATAATGAGATAGTGTTAATGAAAATTTTTCAAACAGCACTACTCTGTACTATAATAGATGTATATATACATGACATCACAGACTCGAGCAAACACACCCACGCTAGAATGAAAGCTGCAGCTAAAGACACATGGTAAATCAGGGAAAGGTAAAAGCTGCCCAGAACTGATATGATGTGAGATAAGGCTTATGCTTAGCTGTGAGTGAAACTGTTGAATCTCAAGGACTCTAGCAGCGTTTGTTTGTGATTTATCTTACACTCTAAGGTTAGAGAAGTTCCTGCTACCCTGCCACCTGGAATAGGGAAATTACAAATGGAAGCCATGTATTTTGATGAGTAATCACAACGTCTAAACAACCATATATAAATGAGTACATTTATGGTAATTCAATATTTTTAGCTTAGTAGCATTAAAATTAGATATAATTCACAAAACATTTCAGCTCTCTCATAAGCCTTCTTCAGTTGTGAGGTGAGGTGTATATATGACTAAAATTCACATAAATGTCTCAGTATAATTCACATTTTTAAATGTCTTCATACCAGTTGTCTCTTCGTCTTTTGAAACCTCATGCTGTAGTGGAAAACTATTGGAATTTTGACTCATTTGATTGACATTGTAACTTCTTGTGTGTGTCCCCATCAGTTGAGACAACCTTTCCTTGATCCTGTTTTGCTTTTCATTCTTTTGTCCCAAGTTAAACATTTCTGTTCCTAGTTTACTGTCAAATTGACTAACTTTCTTATGTGGTAAAAGATCATTGACATCATCTTGGTGGACTGCTGTACAGTTATTAAATAATGACACATACAAATAATAACATGATTCGCTATCTAGTCGAGCAGTTATAAAGAAGTACACCAATAATTAGCACAATTATACACACACTCTGACTTAACAATTTAATATCATTCAAACAGAAGAGTAGAATAAACATACTAAATTTATACATGTAAATACCATCTGAATTGATTATTTCCTCACAAATTATGCAAAAACTACAAATAAAGAAAGAAAATGAGGCTTAAATTATTCCATTTTAAGTATTTTAGCTAACAACATCAGAGTTGACACATTATAAACTAAACAAATTGTGCTACAAAAGATCTTTCAGAAATAATATTCGATTCAACTTAGCTACAGCTAAGAGAAAGCTATTTGATGTAGACTCACATAAATCATCTGGTACTCTTGATGTGGAAGGAGTTACTTTTGACTCCATTGTTTTGTATTTGTCTTCATGTGAAGAAGTTATGTAATTGTTTCTATCACTGAAGTCCATTTGCTGTTTTTGGAAAGTCTTTGAATCTGAATTGACATTGTCACTTGGTGCTTTAGTTAGAATACTTTTAGACATCCATTTCTCTATCATCTTGTCTTGGTTTTCTTTTGACTGAGGTGAGTGATGTGTTCCAGTTTCAAACTTGCTGTTTATTTGTTTGTTTTTATTATGTGGCAACCTGTCCTTTACCTCAACTTGTGGGTGTGCTATGTATTTAAATAGATTTTAACTTTCAACAAAATTCATATAAAAATCAAAAATGTGATTTTATTTAAGTATTTTTTATATCAATTCAGCTTAACGAATTCAGAATATTCAATTAGCTAAAACTTCTGAAAACTCACACACATCAGGTGGAGTCATTGATGAAGCAAAATGTTTGGGATGATATTTTTGGTAAGCATTCTCTTCTTGAGTTGTAACATAGTTCTTCCCCGAGTCCATCTGCTGTTGTTGAGATATTTGATCAACATAGTGACTGGGTGCTTTAGTTTGATGTGATTGGGACATTCTTTCCTTGACCCTCTTTTCTTGTTTCCCGTCATGGCCTGAATATAACATATTCTCTCCAAGTTTGTAGTTATAATTCTTATTTCTACTTGCAAATAATTTTGTGCGTTTCTCAACTTGTACTGATGCTGTAGGAAAAAAATAATTTTACTGAATGTCTCGTGTAAATTCTGTCAATTTGATTGTCAGGACATATATTTATCTATTAGTCATGCTAAGTATCAAGTACAAACTAAGTAAAGGTAAACTTGCTTGCTTTTATGTAAGTGAAGGAAACTGTCCATATTATAAAAGTAATATGAACCTTTCTTCCTTTTACTCCTTGCTAATAAATTTGGATGGGAATGACTATTGTTTTAACTTACGTAAGTTTAGTGGAGTAGTTAGTGAAGTTGGAACAAATGATTTCATACCATTTCTATTTTTTTTCCAAGAGTCCATGTTCTGTTTCCCGCCTTCACCTAAACTAAATATTCCTGGTAAAAACTTCCTATTACTAGGCTTATAAGTATTTTGTGACAAGAATTCATTTGATGATGTATCAGTTTGGGTGTCAGGGATAGCTTTTATGTCAGAAAGAAGATTTCCATTTACTACTTTGGTTACTATTTTGTTAAGAAACGATCTTGAAGATCCAAGGAGACTAGAAGTTTCTTGGAAATTAGGTATATTTAATGTATCTTTCATATTAGTACCGTTCACTTTTAGCATAAAGGTTCCATATGTTTGATTATCATCGTGTTTGAATCTCAGGTATGAATTCAGTCCATCAGATTTCACGTTAAATATGGTGTTTGAGGGGCCTACAGGCCTCCCGTTTACGTACCATTGAAGCAATTTCTCAGGAAGGCCTGCATACTGTGCTAGTATTGTAGTATAAATGGAACTGCCCAATCTTTCCTGAATTAGATCTGTTATGTTCAGTTCAAATTTATCTGGAATTAGTAAGTATGATTGGGTGAATAAGTCAATGATTTAATGCTAGTAACACAATGTTTCATGGCAGTATAATCAAATCCTAACATTGTTTGCATATTTCTAATGTGCATTGCTTCACAATATAACATCTACAGCACAACTATCACTTAGGAAATATATCGCTAGAAAACTAATTATCACTCAAAATATGGGATATTCTATAGGAAGCTGCTTTAACATGAAGTAGTGGATAAGTTTTGAAGTCTACCACATCATTTTTACATGCATTAAAGCTAGCATGTTATTTTATCTTACCGTGCTTAGAACTGTAATATTGTATTGTCTAAATTAAGTCTACTCTTTCAATGGATATCCACATCACATGCTGATACTACTATAAATTCACACTTCCAACTCACTAGTTGTGATCAGTGTCTTTTCTACTGATTTAGTAGTGACATTGGTGGTGCAACTGTAAAATCCTCTATTTTTAACATCAAAATGATGGATGGTAATATTTGAGTATACAAACAAATATGGTGACAATCCATTCCACAAGTTTTGGTCAAGGTCTAAAGTTGTGTTAACAAAAGTTAGTAGTTTTGCAGTTGGTGAAATGCACTTCAATGAGACCTTGGCATCATACGGAACTTTCACTAAATGTCTAAGATATTTCTGAACTTTGCCATTTACTGCTACTTGTAAGGATGCTAGTATTTATAACATTACAATGAAGTGATCATATATATATACATTGTGTAATGCTTTATATATATCTAAAAGAAAATGCAACAATTGCTAAATCTTATGCACCACCAAAATTGTAACATTAGCCTAATACTAATTATGAGACTGTGTAATCAAATTCCATTGTTTTAATAACTTCACATATATATGTATTCAAGGTTAGTTAAGTTTTAACTCACTCAAATCTGGTGAGAGAGTTTGTAAAAGACTTTTTCCTTGAACAATTTTTTTGTGGGTATTCTTCTCTAGAGATTTAGCATGAGCAGGTAGGTGTGTCCATTCATTGACTGCTTTTTCTTGCTTCCGGTTCTGTCCTAAACGAATTACTTCTCTTAGGAATTTCCTATCACTATATTTGTCTTTGTTAGGTGCCATGTTTGCTTGTGAAGAAAAAATTGAGTTATGACGGACATTATGACTCTTTGGTTTTGTTTTATGTGTCTTGTCTTGACCTAAACGAATGACTTCAGGTCTAAACTTTCTGTTAGTTGACTTATGTGTATTATGTGATAAGAACTGATTAACAGATGTGTCAGATTGAGGATCAGGATCAACTTTGACATCAGAAAGAATACTTCCATGCGATATTTTGGTTACTACTTTGTTAAAATTATTTTTTGTGTATTCGAAAATGCTTGAAATTTGTTGAGGATGAGACAACTTCAGTGTATCCTTCCATTTTGTACTGTTCACTTTCAACATAAAGGTTCCGTATGTTTGATTAACATCATGTTTGAATCTCAGGTACGAATTCAGTCCATCAGATTTCACGTCAAACACTGTATTAGTTGGGCCTACAGGCCTCCCATTTACGTACCACTGAAGCAATTTCTCAGGAAAGCCAGTATACTGAGCTAGTATTGTTGTATAAATGGAATTTCCCAATCTTTCCTGGATTAGATCTGTTATGTTAACTTCAAATTTATCTGTTAGTAGAATGTATATTTAACGAGAAAGTTAACAAATCAATATATAATATATATTATTTCGCGTCTTTGCAGATAATCAAATACATAATTTCCACAGACTATGTCTCATTTCAACTTCTTAGCTATCTGGTTGACACCCTCAAAGTCACCATTATATTGGTGATTGATATTATTAAATAGCAACATGGAATATTTACCACTAGAGTACTATTAGATTCTACAATTGATTTCATATTTCAGAATTGCACGTCTTTATGTAAAATTAATGGTTCTAAAGGATTTGACCTGATAACAAAACACTACAAATGATATAATAATAGAGTTATAGCACAGCTAGTAGTAGACAGCATTGAAATCTGAGTAAGGTTAAAGGTGGTGCACTTGTTCTTACATGCTCGATACTTAATCTTCCAATAGTATTTTGACGTGTTATATTTGTCATTACTGAAACTACATTTTCAATAAATAATACACATCAATATACATGCATATACAATTCAAAATACAAACTTTGAACTCACTAGTTGTGATTAGTGTCTTTTGTGCTGATTTAGTAGTGACATTGGTGGTGCAACTGTAAAATCCTCTATTTTTCACATCAAAATGATTAATAGTAATATTTGAGTATACAAACAAATATGGTGACAGTCCGTTCCACAAGTTTTCGTCCAAGTCTAAAGTTGTGTTAACAAAAGTTAGTAGTTTTGCAGTTGGTGAAATGCACTTCAATGCAACCTTTGCATCATATGGAACTTTCACCAAATGATGAAGATATTTCCGGACTTCGCCATTCACCTCTACTTGTAAAGATGCTAGTATTTATAATTAGTACCATGTATTACAATGATAAAACACTGATACAAAATGTAATGCTTTTTGTCACTTATGGATGCATGAAGATGAAAGTGTTTTATAGCTATCCATTCCAGTCATAATACAGTTATATAAGCTATTCACTACTGTATAATCTCAATAATTACTTAATATTATTATTAGACTAAAATTATTGAAAAATATGACAATTGTAATCTAAGCTGAGTTTCATTATAATTTTTGTATTGTACTGGTATATTTTCCAATCATTTCTGATTAGTTATCAAAACCGATCTTTAATTTATTCCTAAAGGTTCACAATATTCCATTTACCATATTGTGTTCAGAAGGTATAAAATGTGGCCGAATTAGAAAATAGACTCGATACTCAGGCAACGTTTATTCAAAATTGAATTTTAAAATGTGTAAAGTGTAAATCCATTCTACTGCTTACATAAATCTGTCGGAATAGCTGGAGAAGAAACTCTGTCTGTATCATGAGATTTATCATTCTGTTGTCTGTTGCTATTATCCAATTGTTCTTGATGAACAGATGAATCTTGGTTGACATAGTGACGTGTTCGCTTAGTTTGAATCTGCTGACGGATCCATTCATTGAGCAGGTTTTTCAGTTTCCTGTTTGGACCTAATTGAACTACTTCAGTTTCTTCTTTACTTCCTCTATTGTTGTTCCTATTGAGTGTCAAGCTACTTGGAGGAGTCTTCTTAATAGCCTTATTAGGTGTTGTATTTGAATCTAAAAATTCAGAGCATTATAATCGGAAGCGTATTTTTGATGTAAGCATGCAAGTCTGTCGGTCTGACTGACTGTCTGTCTGTCTGTCTGTCTGTCTGTTTGTCTGTCTATCTGTCCATCTGTCTGTTTGTGTTCCTTCTCTCTTTGTCTGTCTCTCTCTTTATTCATGTATACATATTATATAGGAGCATAGAGAATGCTAAATACGCTTACTTAAATTTCTGACATACTTAGAGATGCACTATTGGAATTATTTAGTTGACTTATATTATCATAAAGTGGAATTTAAAAATGGTGACATTTAAACTGTTCCTAAATTATAACATTACCATTGTACTATTTAAGACACAGTGTAGCTAATCAAGTTCCATTTTCACTAACTTCAACAATATTCTTCAATTAGCTACAAAGAATTAAGGAATTTGTCGTAATTACTTTTTGTTTTAACTCACTAAAATCAGATTGGAGAGTTTGTAAAATGTTGCTTCCTTGAACGAACTTTTTGTGGATATTCTTCTCTAGAGATTTAGCATGAGCAGGTAGGCGTGTCCATTCATTGACTGTACTTTCTTCTTTCCTGTTTTGTTCTATTACTTCTTTCAAAAATTTTCTATCCCTATCCTTTTTGATAGGTGCCAAGTTGGTTCGGGAAGAAAACGTTGAGTCTGGACGGACAAGGTGACTTTTTGGTTTAATTTTTTGTTTCTTGTCTTGTCCTAAGTGAATTATATCCGGTAAGTATTTTCTGTTCGTAGGGTTTTGTCTATTAAGTGATTGAAATTGATCAGACATATCAGATTGAGAGTTAGGAGTAGCTTTGACATCAGAGAGAATATTTCCATTTACTATCTTGGTCACTAGTTTAAGTATATTTTTGGAGGATCCAAAAAGATGAGAAATTTGTTGAGGATGAGGCAACTTTAGTGTATCCTTCCATTTTGTACCATTCACTTTCAACATAAAGGTTCCATATGTTTGATCATCATCGTGTTTAAATCTCAGATATGAATTCAGTCCATCATGTTTGACGTGAAATATAGTATTTGAGGGGCCTACAGGCTTCCCATTTACGTACCACTGAAGCAATCGCTCAGGAATGCCAGCGTATTGAGCTAATATTGTAGTATATAAGGAATTGCCCAATCTTTCCTGAATTAGATCTGTTATGTTTACCTCATGTTGGCCTGTAATCATGTAATACATGATACCTTAACTGAAGAATCTTGAAATAATGTACATTATTTAGAGAAGTATGCAGCCATTACAAAAATAGAGCTTAGTATTAAGGATGCAAACAGATTGTAGTGCTTCAGCACAAATGACTACCGAGATTACATAGTAAAAAACCTTGATGATTTTGGAAAAATTCTAGGTTAATCTAAATAATTATATATAATTAAAAGAGCTAATCAATTTAATTAGCTAATTATCTACAAGTGACAAAATTTGCAAGTTTTTCTCACTTTATCCTTCACCTTCCAGAAGTAACATCCCAAACTACAATTTCATGGTATACAAAGTAGACTGTTAAATAACTGATGACTAGTCGACTTAATATTTTATACCACACGTACTAACTATAATATATTCAATCTATTAGTACGTTTGTAAGTGATACCAATATGTCAACCTCAATTAACAACCTTTACTCTATTAGTGCACAATAAAGTAACAGAATGATAATACACTCACTTGTTGTGATTAACGTCCTTTGTAATGATTTTGAATGAATATTTGTTGCACATCTATAAAATCCTCTGTTCCTTGCATTAAAGTGGTCAATTGTAACATTAGCTGATATGAATAAGTAGGGTGAAAGTCCGTTCAGAAAGTTTTGATCCAGATCTAGAGTTGTATTGATAAACGTTAATAATTCCACATTCTGTGACCTGCAAGTTAGGGCAACTTTAGCATTATAGGGAACTTTGACCAAGTGATTCAGATACTTTTGAGGGATTCCATTGACTTCTACTTCTAAATTGCCTGTTTCAAAAATGTTAAAATAAACTTTGAACAATATATTAATTAAGACCTTGGTTAAAAGTTTATCAATTGTTATTTTATGGCTTACAAATTAATGTTGCTGTTGCAGTTATTTGCATTTCATTTCAAGATGTTGTTTTACGTTGCAGGAAAAATACATGACATTTGGCCTTAGTTGTTGTTTTTGTGTGTTGTTGTTGTTTTTTTCAAAAAAAGTGCTGACTAAGAGTTCAGGTAGAGCTTTCTCTTTAATTTCAAATCTCCATTAATTGGTAATTTAAATAATACTGATGGCAATTTTTGTTTTAGTTGAGTTTATCTGATAATGCTATGTTAAAGGATTAGCTAACCATTATTGTTAATAACTAAATGAATACACTGTTAAAATGCGTGCTTAAATAACACCTCGCGACCTGTTTGCCAGGAGACGCGGTCTGGACACCCCACTTTAAGCCCTTATAACTTCTACACCAACGCATACTTTACCAAGTGAGCTTATATAATAATAGCTTATATCCATTAGTTTCTTCATTTCAAATATCATTTAGTTGCGACTAACTTTGGGGACAATATTAGGCTTTAAACTAGGGTGTCCAGGCAGCGCCTCCTATTTAACACCAAACACCCCATTTTTAACAGTGTAAAGATTATATTTAATTTTGGTTTAAATTTTTGTCAAGTTTTATCATCTCTACAATAGTATTTCTTTCACTTCATTCTTTAAAGAATCAATTAGTCCTGATTTTTACAACTGATTATTATGTGGCCATGCTATCCTGTCCAGTACAGTTCTACCTTACATCGCTTTTGTATTGTTTTTCAACACAAAATGGTGAGTAAGCTAGCATTTTATACTAAAATACATAAAAAGATTCTTCATTATATTCTTCGAGAATAATTTAGGTTTAGTCTTTTATTAGCTAATAAGACAAAGAATAGAGAGTTTATGATCTCAAGCCCTTAGAATGAATGTATACTTCCTATATACTTCTTGTTTTAGTAAAGCCAAATTACCATTAATAGCAGCACACCAAGTCTAAATATATTCTATCTAAACAGCACGCTTATGATTAAGTGAATTCCTCCATGTAGCATGTACGATTAGCTTAAATTGCGAGTGTGGAAACAGGAGTGTTCTGTTGTCACAGAGGGTACAGGACCACGTGATAGGATGTTGGTAAGATTATTTGTCTACCTGTTCAAGAACAAATACAGTATAGCCAATATATTTAAGTGATTTAGTTCTCATTTAGCTAGCAACTTGTAATACAGCCACACTTAGGCTGGTAGCCGTTAAAATGTGTGCTTGTCAAAGTCGTGTTTATGCCAATTTCTTTTCTTCACTATTATAGGTGCCGTTTATTGTAAGGATTAGGACTAACTCAGGCAGAATTTCACCTTCAACTCGGATCACTACTATTTTTTGTATGTGTATTACTTAAATTCTATCATTTCATCAATTTTTCATATACAATAAATAAATGAAACAATTGATAATTTTATTAACATGAAAGTCTAGTAACTTTAGCTACAAGTTAACAGTGCTGCACTGCTGAATCCAGTGAAAATCAAAATATTTCTTGGGACACAGTAGGTACAATCGACAGCCCCGCCAGTTTGCGATTTCCATTTGCTGTACATTATCTGCCCGTAATAAACATAAATATTATTGAAAACAGATGAGATGAGTTGTACAGCGCCCGAAAACTCCATAAACTTCACCAAATTTCTTTCTTTCAATAGGTACAGTATTAATGAGCACCTGCCTACCGCCCCTTTTTCCAGCGCAACGTTGACGTTTGAGCGCTTAATTGACTTCTATTCACATAAATAAATTGCTTCCAGTAAAGTACTAAATGCATTCCTCAATTACCTGAGCTTGGGGTCGTGCCAACTTTACTTGGACAAACTGTAACACTGTGCCTGACAAATTGCTAGTTCAATATTTATAAGCTAAAATAACATTATTAGCTAGCTGTAGCAAAGTTAACCAGATCAATAAATTTCATATTGCCAATTATTACTTATACTGTATTATATCTTATTTTTGTACTTTAAAGTCCTTCATATCAATGTAACTTACCTACCACTAGATGCAGCGTAAAAGTATAAATAAGTAACAAAATCATCACCATTTTGTTACAGCACTTTTAGGATAAACGCTACAACTACCAATGACGCAAACTCTCTAGCCTTTTATGTGGGCGGGCCACGCTAACTCTGTGCGCGTTGTTTAACAATGCTGTCCGACGCCATCCACGCTGATTCCCAGTCCGCTGCTCTGGCACCCTCCAAGGAGACCCCTGGCTTACTGCCTGGTTCGCAGGCCCGCCCTGGCGACAGTGACTTTATGGTTGGGCAATGCATCCCTGTGGCTCCACCGTCTCCCCACCATACCCCCCTCCCTGGACGGTGTAGTCTGAACTTTTTGTATATATTTATTATTGTCTTTTTTTTTACCGGGTTGTATAGCTGATCTTTTACCTCTTTGGGGAAAAAAAACAACCCTACCTGCGCAGCGCACAGGAAAGGGTTAGGGGCTCATTATTGAGATAGCGCCTACTGAGAGAGTACTTTGTAGTCAGGTAAGCTAATATATTCTTGCTGCCCTCTGTAGTTATGCTTGTGTTGAATACTATGCCAAGTGCTACAAATGAAGATTCTCTGAGACTACTACAAGCTAGACACTCACTGGTAGTGGGTGTGTCTTGCATGTTTAGTTTCCATTATAAAGACTACAAAATTAAGTTTGCCTTTTTCTACCTAACTAGGTAATGCCAAAAAAAATTGATATTTGGTCCAAGAAATAATTTTGTAATCACCAGCTGCCACCAGTATTATTCAAAATATGAACAAATATTTAGACACCCATTTGGGATAGCTAAAGCTAGCTATACATAAAGGTTTCAGTAAGAACTTAAAAAGTCAAAATCGAGGTTTAAATCAAGATATATTAGCACTACAGTGAACGTTATTTGATATTACCATGTCTTAATTATTAGCTATACAGTGGCTAAATGTACAGATGAAACTACTTTTTGTTATATCTTCTCTAGGATACATTTGCTATTTTGAATCTTTTAGTTTTACTTTTAACATTAAATTCAACTGACTTTTTTTTTAATCTTAGCTAATGATATCTTGAGAAATTTATATTTAGTTTTAATTTTTTCAGTTGCCAGACTACCAAAATGCTACAAAAATATAAATAATTTTAGCTATACTGTGATTTATTTTAATGTTACTTACCCTCCACCACGTATAGTGTAAAAGTATATATAAGTAACAAGATGATCATCATTTTGTTACCGCACTTTTCACTTATAAGATAGACGCTACTACTACCAATCACGCGAACTCTCAAGGCCTATATGTATGTGGGTGTGGCCACGCTAACTTACTGCGCGTTGAAGTGCGCGTGTGGGAAAGGTTTATAGCACTTGCATGTGCTGTTTGTGGGTAGTTGTGCTAATTAGTACGTGGAGTACTACAATTGAAGGTTCCACTGATACTAGGGGAGTGTCTCTTGCATATTTGCTTCTCTTACTTGATTACATTTACCCATTTCATTGCACAAGCTATACTAATATACCTAACTAGATATTTCATTGCACAAGCTACTAATACATAACTAGATATTTCATTGCACAGGCTATACTAATACCTAACTAGATATTTCATTGCATAAGCAATACTAATACCTAACTAGATATTTCATTGCACAAACTATACTAATACCTAACTAGATATTTCATTGCTCAAGCTATACTAACACATAACTAGATATTTCATTGCTTAAGCTATACTAACACATAACTAGATATTTCATTGCTGCACAAGCTATACTAATACATAACTCGATATTTCATTGCACAAGCAAAACTAATACATAACTAGATATTTTATTGCACAAGCTATACTAATACATAACTCAATTATATTTTGCCCGGCAAGTTTGTGTTTGTTCTGAGAAATGATTTTGTAATACTAGCAAATTTTCTTAGTTCTAACAGCCACTATGTTGATTAAAACTTTAGATCAAGCTTCCAACTGGATTTGTGTCGTTGTTGTTTTTATCCTTTGTTTTGTATTTTATTTGTTGTTGTTATTTTGTTTTTTTTTGGTTGGAAAATATGAAGTATAAGTAATAGTTAAATACCGTTGCTATATTGTTGTCAGGTGTAATAACTTGGCAAGTGTGCAATAACACTTGCCCGGTATTTAAAATAGTTAAAGCATGAGCGCTTAGTGCCTAGTACATTTATCGCACTCAGTCCTCGGGCCTACGGCCCTCGGGCTGTCGTGCAATAAATCGACTAGAAACTAAGCGCTCATGCTTTAACTATAACTTATGCCATGGCCAACGAGGGGTTATGGAATATAACTGTCCCGATCCTGAGGGCGAAGCCCGAGGGATAAGGGCGGTGATATTCCATAACCCGGATGTTGCCATGGCACAACTGTTTTATACCATAGTTGCTGCTACTACTACTCTCTAATATCCACCTATATGGGACCAGCCCTACCACATATAACTCTCCTGCCGCTCTCATACCACAGGGATTTACCACAGCTAGCTGCTTTACTGCTTACTGCTGAGCAGCCCAGGTAGAGTTAGATCTGGAGATAACAGCTGGCAGCTACAATGCTAAAGCAAACTTGCTAAAGTAAACTTGCTAAAGTAAACTTTCTGGTGTGCTTCAATTGAATTTTAATTGAATTTTAATTTTGGGCCAGAAACACGGAAGAATTCGCTTGACACCAGGAAAATATCATAGCCCCAGGAAGAATTCGCTTGACACCGGGAAAATATCATAGCCCCAGTAAAAATCACCGGGAAAATATCACTTTTAATCCATGGGTGTTACCGCAGCAACCATGGTATAAGTAATAATAGCTGATAAAAATTAATGGTTGATGTTGTTATTGTCAGTAATAGAAAGAGACTAATAGAGTGACAATCAATATACTGGAGATGAAACTGGACTGTAGGAGTTGAAAGAACATTAGCTAGCTGTGGGATTTTAGTGGAGTGGAATGTATTTGTAACATAACAGAATTTGCTAAAATTGGTGAGATCAGACTGTGCTTGTGAAAGAGATAATGTGTATAGCTATTACAGAGTGGAGTCAGCAGAACTTTGTACTTTTGTACAATGTGCAAGTGAGTCAAAACAATTCTTGGATATATCTGCTGCTTCTACACCTAACAAGAATTACTCCCTTCCTCCTGCTTTGGGGGATTCAATTCAAATAATTTCTTTACGCAATTTCGACTCATTAGTCCGGGTGGCACATCAAGCGAAACAAAGCTGCTCACGTTGAAGATGTGACCCACAGTGTTTGCTCGCTTACGTCACGGCGTAAAAATGCTCACGAAACGCAAACTTTACATGGTCCTCAATGTTGACGTCAGGTACCTGAGTGAGGACAAATCTGATGGGGAGCTCTGTGGTAGAATGACTTTCTCCCACAGGAAGCTAACTTATTCATGATACCCTAGACTTGTCCATGTAACCCTACCCTAATGCATTTTCATTCATTCACACTCATCTTATTCATGTAATTACATTCACACAACCTGGATTTATTCAACCCATACCTATGCACACACGTTCATCCATGTTATTTCTCACCTCACCTTTTGGCAGGTTTGGTGTATATTGGCCAGCCTCACTTTATTGTAATGATCTCACTTTATCGAAATACACTAGGGGATGGCTCTGCCTAACTTTCCTCTCTTAAAAATTAGAACTATGTCTGGTAGGTATCCCTGGCTGATTAACCTAAGGATAGGAAGGGCTTGCCTTAACTTGTTCCAAACCTAAGTTGACACTTGGACTAGGAAGCTCCTTGACTGGAGTGTGGTGTATTCTGACAGTGACTTCTCTGGTGGCAGCTACTGTCGAGGAGGCTCAAGACCTAGCTCACCATACCACAAGCTCCAACAAGACGGCTTTCCTTATCCCCACGCTCACATAATTGGTATGATAAAGGGTCGCCAACGCGGGACTGGCATTTGAATGTAGTAGTCGCGTTTATAATTCAATTTTAGTTCCCTGTACGCGAATCTGTGGCCTCGTTTACACATTCTGAACTTTTCCCATGTCGGAGTATAAAAAGGAGAATGCCTCTCTTGTCAAGTTGACAAACTATTTAGTTAAATATGTTGGGCGCAATTTGTGAATTCGAGCAATCTAAAAATTGAGCAAAGTCGTAAATTGTACCAGACATATAAGCCTTATAAAGGTGTAGAGGTGAACTGGTTACGTCTAGGGGCTGATAAAGTCCTCTGATAATTGCTTCCTCACACATTAATAGTGAGTTAGGAGAATAGGCACAAGCCACAAGAGTGTCTATCTGCTAACACTATGTGCCCAGACTAATTGCTAGTTCGATATTATAATCTAAAATAACATTATTTATTAGCTATAGCAAAGTTAACGAGACCAATGAATTTCATATTGCCAATTATTACAAATTAATATATACTGTATTAGCTATATCTTATCTTTAAAGTCCTTCATATCAATGTAACTTACCTACCACTAGATGCAGCGTAAAAGTATAAATAAGTAACAAAATCATCATGTTACGGCACTTTCACTTTTAGGATAAACGCTACAACTACCAATGACGCAAACTCCAAGCCCTTTATGTGGGCGTGGCCACGCTAACTCTGCGCGTAGTTGACCCTAACTGTGCAGCGCACCGGAAAGTGTTATATAGTAGTGGTCCAGTCTGTTTGGTGATAGCCTGTCTACCACGCAATGTTATTGAAAATTACAAGTTATTAATCGTTTTATTAACTACTCAGAATTTTATGTTGTTGGAGATTTGGTTTTTGTATTTCGACCCATTTTTTATATAGCGCCTCCTGAGAGTACTTTGTAGTCAGGTAAGCTAATATATTCTTGCTGCCCTCTGTAGTTCTGCTTGTGCTGAATACTATGTCAAGTGCTACAAATGAAGATTCTCTGGACTACCACATGCAAGGCACACTCACTGGTAGTGGGTGTGTCTTGCATGTTTAGTTTCCATTATAAAGACCACAATTAAATCTACCTTTTTCATTGCACAAACTATACTGATACCTAACTTATAGGTAATGCCAAAAAATTGGTATTTGGTCCAAGAAATAATTTTGTAATCACCAGCTGGTAAAATGCCACCAGTATTATTCTAATTATGAACCAATTTAGACACCATTTGGGATAGCTAAAGCTAGCTCTACATAAAGATTTTAGTAAGAACTTAAAAAGTCAAAAGCGAGGTTTAAATCAAGATATAATAGCACTACCGTGAAGGTTATTTGATATTACCATGTCTTAATTATTAGCTATACAGTGGCTAAGTGTACAGATCCAACTACTTTTTGTTATATCTTCTCTAGGATACATTTGCTATTTTGAATCTTTTAGTTTTACTTTTTACATTAAATTCAACTGACTTTTTTTTTAATGCTTAGCTATGATGTCTTGCGAAATTATGATTTAGTTTTAATGTTTTCAGTTAAATAACAATTAGACCACCAAAATACTACATAAATAGAAATAATTTTAGCTATACTCTGATTTATTTTAATGTTACTTACCCTCAACCATGTGTAGTGTAAAAGTATATATAAGTAACAAAATGATCATCATTTTGTTACGGCACTTTTCACTTATAGGATAGACGCTACTAGTACCAATCACGTGAACTCTCAAGGCCTATATGTATGTGGGTGTGGCCACGCTAACTTTCTGCGCGTTGAAGTACGCATGTGGAAAGGTTTATAGCACTTACACGGGCTGTTTGTGGGTAGGTAGTTTTGCTTGGTGCTGAGTAGTATGGGAGTACTACAATTGAAGGTTCTGCTGAGACTAGGGTGAGTTTCTCTTGCATATTTAGCTTCTCTTACTTGATTGTATTTACCCATTTCATTGCACAAGCTATACTAATACCTAACTAGATATTTCATTGCTTAAGCTATACTAACACATAACTAGATATTTCATTGCTCAAGCTATACTAATACATAACTAGATATTTCGTTGCACAAGCTACACTAACACATAACTAGATATTTCATTGCACAAGATATACTAACACATAACTAGATATTTCATTGCTCAAGCTATACTAATACATAACTAGATATTTCATTGCTCAAGCTATACTAATACATAACTAGAAATTTCATTGCACAAGCTATACTAATACCTAACTAGATATTTCATTGCACAAGCTATACTAATACATAACTAGATATTTCATTGCTCAAGCTATACTAATACATAACTAGATATTTCATTGCTCAAGCTATACTAATACATATCTAGATATTTCATTGCACAAGCTATGCTAATACCTAACTAGATATTTCATTCATTGCACAAGCTATACTAATACATAACTCGATATTTCATTGCACAACTAATACATAAAACTAGATTTTAATTTTCCCAGCAAGTTTGTGTTTGTTCTGAGAAATTATTTTGTAATACTAGCAAATTTTCTTAGTTCTAGTTCTATGTTGATTAAAACTTTAGCTCAAGTTTCCAACTGGATTTATGTCGTTTTTTTTTGGTTTGTTTGTTTGTTTTATTATTTATTTTTTTTGTTTTGTTTTGTTTTGTTTTTTTTACATGCTTATCAAATTTTTCTTATATAAATTTAATAGTTGATGCTGTTATTGTCAGTAAGAGAATGAGACTAATAGAGCGACAATCAATATACTGGAGATGTAGGAGTTGAAATAACATTAACTAGCTATGGGATTTTAGTGGAGTGGAATGTATTTGTAACAATAGAATTTGCTCAAATTGGTGAGATCAGACTGTGCTTGTGAAAGAGATAATGTGTATAGCTATTACAGAGTGGTGTTAGCAGAACTTTGTACTTTTGTGCAATGTGCAAATGAGTCAAAACAATTCTTAGATATATCTGCTGCTTCTGCACCTAACAAGAATTACTCCCTTCCTGCTTAGGGGGATCAATTCAAATAATTTCTTTCCGCAATTTCGTCACCCATTAGTCTGGGTGGCACATCAAACAAAACTAAGCTACTCACGCTGAAGTCGTGATCCACAGTTGAGCTACGATTGCTCGCTTACGTCGTCACGGCATAAAAAACGCTCACGGAACGCAAGCTTTACATGGTCTTCAATGTTGACGTCAAGTACCTGAGTGAGGACAAATCTGATGGGGAGTTCTGTGGTAGAATGACTTCCTCCCACATGAAGCTAACTTATTCATGCTACCCTAGACTTGTCCATGTAACCCTACCCTAATGCATTTTCATTCATTCACACTCATCTTATGCATGCAATTACCTTCACGCAACCTGAATTTATTCAACCCATACCTATGCACACACGTTCATCCATGCTATTTCCCACCTCACCTTTGGGCAGGTTTGGTATATATTGGCCAGCCTCACTTTATTTGACATATCTCATTTTATCGAAATACACTTGCCTAACGCTCTGCCTAACTTTCCTCTACTAAGAATTAGAACTCTGTCTGGGAGGTATCCTTGGCTGACTAACCTAAGGATAGAAAGGGCTTGCCTCAACTTGTTCCAAACCTAAATTGACACTTGTGCTAGGAAGCTCCTTGACTGGAGTGTGGTGTATTCTGACAGTGACTTCTCTGGTGGCAGCTACTGTCGAGGCTCACGACCTAGCTCATCATACCACAAGCTCCCACAAGACGCTTTCCTTATCCCCACGCCCACATCATTGGTATGGTAAAGGGTCGACAACGTCGGACTGCCATTTGAACTTAGTAGTCGCGTTTATAATCCAATCTTAGTTCCCTGTACGCTAATCTCTGGCCTCGTTTACACATTCTGATCTTTTCCGCCAAGAAGATTCATGATTCTTTCAATTTGATCCATGCCACATTTAAAACGAGTGTCCCTATTTACAAACAGCTATATACAATAATTTTTGCAATAATATAATGGAATAATTTAGTCTGACTCCTATCAAAGCCTTGTATTTGTGCAGAAGTACTTCTTGATTGAATATAACTCCTCGAGATAGTATATCAGTACTCTGAAGGTATGCTGTATATCTTGTGCAGTTGAACTTAGCTGCTTCAATGGCAAACAATACTCTTCTTCTCCTTTCTCTTTTTCTAGCCTGCCTTTTTTTTTATTTTGTTTTTGTTTTACCTTCAGTTAAGGTTCTCAGGACTCATTTGAGTTATACTAGAGAGTTGTTTCACCCACGTCCTCACAGGCAAATCTAGTATAATTATTTTAGAGATATGGCACAAGTCATATATCAATTAGGTTCAGTTTGACCATTCAAAGTATGTGGGATTAAATAAAGTATTACTTCAATCAAATAATAATAATTGTAAATAGCTAAGTGCAATAAACTTAAAAACTGTCAATTATACAACAAAATTAGTGACCATGCAGGACTGGCGGTGTGTTCAGTGTGCCTTAGGAAGATCTGTCTGACAAGTTCTGGTGTTATTAGAAGCCATGGGCCAGCAGGCAGAAGAGCAGGGAAGCCACCTAAAGTCATCAATAGCAACAGTAGTGAACCTCAAGACTATGATAACCCTCCCAGCCAGTCACAGCCATCGGAATCTCCAGTGCCTATTCCAATTGAAGCTCACCAGGGAGTAGTGGAGTGTTTGCCTGATGTCACAGTTGTAAAAAGAATCCCCAAGGCTGCTAGGGAGCTGTGTTGTTGCAAGCTGACAGCCATATCGGAACAAGTTGTGAGTTGGAATAATGTGCCATCATGGAACAGACTTTTCAGTTTCGCTACCAATTGTCTCAGGCTCCCAGATAAAGGAAGTCCTAATGAGCCTTTAGCCAGCAGTCTAAACACCCAGCTTAGGGAGGAGCACCCCACTTCCAGACCAAGCAAGCCCAGGCAGTCTAAGATCAATAAGCGCCGGGACCCTATGGAAATCCTGGCCAGACGGGTTTCCAGGAAGATTGATGCGGGTGATTTGAGAGGTGCAATACGTTTGGCAAGCTCCAATGAGATTCTGGCTGATTATGATGACAGTAACTTTTCCGCTCTACAATCCAAGCATCCACGTATAGCATCCAGACTCTACAATCCCCTCCTCAGTCACCCCACGTGCAACCTTTGATGTCCTGGCCAGCGTTATCTCAAGGGCTATTCGATCCTTTCCAAATGGCTCGGCCGGAAGTCTAGACAAACTACAGCCTCAACATCTCAAGGATCTCCTTGCCTCGGTAGATGATATAGAAGAGTCACACTTTGTTTCTGCCCTGGTAGCTTTCGCTACTCTAGTGCTTGATGGCCGCACTCCTGAGGAGGGCAGACCCTTCTTTTTTGGGGCCCCCTTAGTGGCTCTTCAAAAGAAATGTGGGGGCGTCAGGCCAATTGCTGCAGGATGCACCCTGAGATGTTTGGTTGCTAAAGTTGCTGGGTTTCAGTTGTGGGTGATATGGCTGCTTTGCTGGCTCCCCACCAACTTGGATATGGTGTAAGTGGGGGTGCAAAGGCTGCAGTGCATGCTGCTAGGAAGTTCCTTTCTAACTTAGACCCGGAGCACGCCATAGTGACACTGGATTTCAGCAATGCGTTCAACTCAATCCGCCGGGATAGTATGTTGGAAGCTATCCGTTCCCATGCTCCTTCTATCTATCCGCTAGTTCACACAGCATACTCTGTTCAGTGCTTCGTTGGGGTGACAGAACCATTTCCTCAGCAGAAGGAGTCCAACAGGGAGATCCTTTGGGCCCTCTCCTTTTTTGTCTCACATGACATCTCGTTGGGTGGTTCCTGTGAGGACATTTTGTATGACCTGGATGTGATCTAGGATGCTGAGAAGCTAGGTTTACTTCTAAACAACAGCAAGTCAGAGATTATCTGTCATGACCACTCCATACGAGGCAATCATCACACAGATTCCAGGTTCTAAAGTGGTTGATCCCGCCCATGCCACCTCGTTGGGGTCCCCACTAGAGTAGAGTCTATATCAGCGGCCCTGGATGACAAGATTGAGGCTCTGGTGAGGATGGGGGAGAGACTAGAGTACCTGACATCACATGATGCATTGGTTCTGTTACGTAACTCTTTTGACATCCCAGCTTCATTTTGCCTTTCACACTAGTATGCTGTAGTCTATCCGTTTCCATCCTTATGTGGGCATGGGAGAAGGACAGCTGAGAGCTCCACTTGGATTCTAGTCTCCTAAGCCAGACCCTTTTCCTAACCACAAGCGGGGAAAGAAGGTCTGGACAACGCATTCCCTGAATTTGTTCCAGTGGAACTTAATCACGACATATAAGGAAAAGCACGATTATTTCAGTAAACTATGTAAATTACATACCTGCTGATTTTGAACATGTTGTTGTAACGTATTTGTTCTCTTAAATACAATGCTCTGGAAGTCATTCCTGTTTTGATGCAATTGTTCAGTTAAGTATAAGAAGCTATTTGAACCACTTGTCAACTGAATTCAACATTCAAACTTTGTCCAGATGTGAAAGAAAGCTTGCAGATTATATTAAATTCTTTAACCTAAACAGCATTTTAGCCATACTGCAAAACTTTGTGTTGATCGAATTTGTACCTTTTCCAGAGCCTGTCACGTATAACTGCAATCAACTTATTACATAAACATCAAATTCATGGCTGCACTACACTCGTACGTTTATAAACTCAGCACTTTTACCGCTGTAAGGTCCCAAGGATGCCAATGAAGTGCAGCATGGCCAGCCTTATAAATGCAACCCCCATTCCCAGTGTAGCTGCTAGGTAAAGGGTCTGGCTTGCGAGAGTAATCGGATTGTGCTGGAGTTATTATGTGGCTCCAAATCTGGTCGCAGTATCTATGTGGCGCAGGCCAATCTAATGATCAAGACTAATTTATTGAACAGGAGGTGGGGTGGTCTTTAATTAAGCCTGAGCAGCATCAAGTTTTGAAGCTATTGTAAATAAAGATACTTTTTATTCCTTGTACAGAAAACCTACACACATACTGTACTTCACACCAAAAGCGATGAGGTATGCACATGGCACCATATTTTGCTTTAAAATTCATTGTCCTATAATCAAGTCTCGAGAATAGTCTTTAGTTGCTTTTTTTAGTGAACCAGTGTGTGTGAAATTATTGTGTTTAACACCTACGGCTAGCAGCAAAAGCACCATAAAGTAAACATTTAACCAAGCAAGATTACTGTTGGGTACGTCTACTGTTTAGTATAGGGTGATTTGCATGCAGCACATAGACAGCCAGCAATCTGGAAGCTCTAAACTTATATCTGTGTTAAACTTGTTGCTGTCTGGTGTCATCTGTATGTGTAATTCGTCCTTGATCTTTAACTCATGATTATTACAAACTCTTCTACAACTCTATCTCCTCCCTTTGAATAGGGTGAACTTTGTGCCAAGCATGTTCAGCAATGGCTGATAACTTCTCATCACCTTTCTTACAAGCATCCTGATGTTCTTTCACTCTATGGTTTCACTTAGATATAATTTTTAACAAATTTTCTTGTTCTAACAGCCAATGTTCATTAAAACTTAACCTGTCGTTTAGCTTCTGCCAAAGTCCTCTTCTAAGGTCAACTGAGGTCGAACTCTCGAATTCAAAACGTTTAGTTAAGTATTAATCCACAATATTGGCTGTTAGAACGAGAAAAATTGCTGTTATATTATAATTGTTTCAGCCTAGAATGACTGAATTGTATATAATTTACCACAGCTGCAGGCCATACTATAGGAATAACTGGGTACTAAAGGATACAGTATAACTTTGACTTTGATGAGATGTGTGACCTTATTGTGTCTTACCTGACTTAAATGCTGTTTTGATGTCAAAGTCTCTACACACTCTCTTAATACTCTCACTCAATTCTGCTATGTATGGAATAGTAAAAATCAAGCAATTCCTTGTTCAGTATCTGTGTGATCTCTAGGAGGTAACTCTTTAGAGCCTGCCCTAATGGTTGCATTGTCATAATCATTGCATTGAAGTACTTTGTGTAGGTATTTCTCTTCTTCCTTAAGTTTACACTCATATTAGTTACCCTACTACTAACTCTCTGATACAAGCCTCTCACTATTCCGCTCTTTACATGAGTGGAAATGTAAGCCTACCATCACTCTCTCTTCAATAAGCAATCTAGAAAAGCTAGCTTACTATCTTACTCTGATTCCATAGTCAATTTTATAGATGGTCTTACGGAGTTTAAGTGGTCCAACTAATGTCATATGAGTTCCTTTCTTAACCATTAAAAAGATATCATCTGCATATCATTTTCATAACTGGAGCTGAGTTTAAAGCTACTTCCTCCAATAACTCCATGTACAAGTTGACCACTACTGCAGAAACAGGAGAACCCATGGCTGCTCCATCTACTTGTTCATAACAGTTGCCGTTGTACCTAAAGTAGGTTGACCTAAGGCTGACCTCTAATAATTCTGTAATGCACTCAGGAGATAGACATGTTCTCTCATCTAGACTTTTATCATTCTGGAGCTTATCTCTGATCACAGATACTACCTCGTCTACAGGGAAAACACATCAAAACTTATCATCATTTCATCTGATCTCTTGCATACTCTATTAACTGTTTGGATGAAAGGTGTTAAACTTCAATTCATATTTAAGACGTACTGCACATACTATTGTAATAATTTCTGAATCCCATCCAAGAGTACTCTCCATTACTGTTATACTGCTGCTCTCTGCATAATAACAAGATGCCATTTCAACAAAACATTTGACATTACTCTTCACAAAACATTTGACATTACTCTTCAGAAAAAATCTATTAGTCATGTACCTGTGCACTCACACTGAGATCTGTATAATGTTGATTAGCCGAGCAAAGCAAACTTTTCAACAATTTTAAAGTTGCCCCATTAATTAAATATCAAAATATACACAGTAATAAGTAATTTAAATGTCTATTATTAGAGTATTGTATAACTGTCTAACATCCAGTTGGGGCAACTTTATTCCTCCTGCAGTAAAAAAATAAAATTATAATTATAATTATAAATTCAATATTTATGCTGACAAAATATGTAATAAAATTAAAAAATTCAAAGAAAGCTGCTGCGCAGTTGAAAACACATTTTATTTACAATATGGAACTCAACTAGACAATGTATCGGTTTTGCTACTGATTTATGCTTTGGAAACTATATTATTGGCGAGCAAGTGAAGCGAAAGAGACTATCAGGGGTAACAAAATTGAAAATCGAGGATATTTTTTATAATACTATATATATATATATATATTTCAGTTTAGCGATTCCGTATCATTCAAGTAATTTTATTGTTTACCCTTTAGGATTACAATATTTCTTAATGCAGCAAGACGCACTTAGGTCTTAAAACTTACGTTTAGACTGAACACTATGCAGTATTTCTTTAGACCTTGTTATTCTTCTTTTCAAGCTGCAAAATGTCGAAGGTTATTATGGTATTGAGATTTTTTAACAGACATATTTTAAAAACTCGGCTGTCAATGGTTATCTGTGAGTGCTTGTTAACTTAGATAGTCAGAATGCGGCATTAGATACTAAGTACCAGAAGTTGAGGTAAGAAAGTTAGTTCTGTATTTGTTAGATAAAGTATGGTCACAATGGCTACGTACTTATACTTTTAGAAATCGACTCCTAGATTCTTCTGCAGTGTTTCATTTGTGCACAGGCTCGCTTTCCATTTGTGCTCAAGCACATCACTAGTATCAATTACAGTGACACTTCAGAGTCAATATGGAGTTATTCATGCAAGTTAAATGTTCAAGCGGCCGAAAAATATTTATAGGAAGTTAGGAAAATATTTTTCAGACCAATTTATGTTGCATTCATCTTTCTCATGATATTGCATGTACTGCAGAAGACTGCTCAATGTACAATAACCAGTATTGCACAAAGTCAGTTCATTTACTTATAATATAATTATCAACATGAACATTCTCATAACATACCTGATGTTGTTAGAGGTCATTCCACTTTTCCTTGATGAATTTCCATTACCAGATTCTTCATCTGTCTCAGATATTTTCGTCTTCTTGGATTTACAGTATGCAATGATGAGGATAATGCTAGCAGTAAAGAATAATATTCCAGTAACGAGTAGGGACACTGCAATAATTATGTGAGGCTTTAGATCCACTGCCACAGGCTCTGTACCTTCCTCAATAACCTGGCCACGCTCCTCTATCTTTCTATTTTCAGGGTTCAAATATTTTGCTAAGAAAAAAAAAAGACAAAGTAATGTGCAGAATTACTTTTATATTCAGATTTGTTCATGGAAATGTATTTATCGACTAGACTAGGTGAAGCAAAACTAATTTAAAATATTATTATTACTTATAATATTGCCTAATAAATTTCTCTGACAGGCTCGTAAAATATAATTTCCTTATTGTTAGTGTTTAGAGTAAAGTTTTCTAGTTGCAATAGTTGTTGCTACATTATTAATACACCAATATTCACAAAGAATTATGAAGCATCTCTTAAAGTATACTAATATATTAATTCATACTTACTAAAGTCTGGTGAAAGTCTGTGTCTTGGATGAAATGATTCATGAATGTAATCTTCATGGAAATCTTTATTGTTTAGAGGACTTGGTTCTGTGTTCTCTTGCTGTCTCTTTGTGGGATCTGGTGCACTGTGAAGTCTATTCCTTACATTTAGAAACTTTTCACTCAGATAGTTCAAGCCATTTTGGATCATATTAGGTATCTCTGGGGCATGATGTATAATATATTGTAATGCTCTGACATAAAACCCATCTACCGTTATTATTGGTCCATCTCTCACGCTTTGCTCTTTGGGGCCTATAATGAGATAGTGTTAATGAAAAATATTCAAACAGCACTACTCTGTACTATAATAGATGTATATATACATGACATCACAGACTCCACCAAACATACCCACGCTAGAATAAAAGCTGAAGCTAAGCTAAAGACACATGGTAAATCAGGGAAAGGTAAAAGCTGCCCAGAACTGATATGATGTGAGATAAGGCTTATGCTTAGCTGTGAGTGAAACTGTTGAATCTCAAGGACTCTAGCAGCGTTTGTTTGTGATTTATCTTACACTCTAAGGTTAGAGAGGTTCCTGCTACCCTGCCACCTGGAATAGGGAAATTACAAATGGAAGCCATGTATTTTGATGAGTAATCACAACGTCTAAACAATGGCGTTCAAGTAGGAAAAGTGAATGGGAACAGTTCTGTTCTCATAATTCTACCATATATAAATGAGTACATTTATGATAATTCAATATTTTTAGCTTAGTAGCATTAAAATTAGATATAATTCACAAAACATTTCTGCTCTCTCATAAGCCTTCTTCAGTTGTGAGGTGAGGTGTATATATGACTAAAATTCACATAAATGTCTCAGTATAATTCACATTTTTAAATGTCTTCATACCAGTTGTCTCTTCGTCTTTTGAAACCTCATGCTGTAGTGGAAAACTATTGGAATTTTGACTCATTTGATTGACATTGTAACTTCTTGTGTTTGTCCCCATCAGTTGAGACAACCTTTCTTTGATCCTGTTTTGCTTTTCATTCTTTTGTCCCAAGTTAAACATTTCTGTTCCTAGTTTACTGTCAAATTGACTAACTTTCTTATGTGGTAAAATATCATTGACATCATCTTGGTAGACTGCTGTACAGTTATTAAATAATGACACATACAAATAATAACATGATTCGCTATCTAGTCGAGCAGTTATAAAGAAGCACACCAATAATTAGCACAATTATACACACACTCTGACTTAACAATTTTATATCATTCAAACATAAGAGTAGAATAAACGCACTAAATTTATACATGTAAAAACCATCAGAATTGATTATTTCCTCACAAATAACGCAAAAACTACAAATAAAGGAAGAAAATGAGGCATAAATTATTCCATTTTAAGTATTTAGCTAACAACATCAGAGTTGACACATTATAAACTAAACAAATTGTGCTACAAAAGATCTTTCAGAAATAACATTCGATTGAACTTAGCTACAGCTAAGAGAAAACTATTTGATGTAGACTCACATAAATCATCTGGTACTCTTGATGTGGAAGGAGTTACTTTTGACTCCATTGTTTTGTATTTGTCTTCATGTTGAGAAGTTATATAATTGTTTTTATCACTGAAGTCCATTTGCTGTTTTTGGAAAGTCTTTGAATCTGAATTGACATTGTCACTTGGTGCTTTAGTTAGAATACTTTTAGACATCCATTTCTCTATCATCTTGTCTTGGTTTTCTTTTGACTGAGGTGAGTGATGTGTTCCAGTTTCA
>WLWD01004242.1_pt1:0-17500 | contig 38605 bp, 24 predicted proteins | sample 6712731 | NCBI WGS metagenome assembly WLWD01 (sample SAMN12718690, study PRJNA576275) | sponge metagenome | isolation source: marine sponge | host: Mycale hentscheli | place: New Zealand: South Island, Marlborough, Capsize Point | collected 2014-11-01
ATTTCTTGACACACACCATAGACAATAAACTTATAGTATCATACGACTGGCTCAATTCATATGTGTACTACTGTACATACAGTGTGTGTGTGTGTGTGTGTGTGTGTGTGTGTCTGTGTGTGTGTGTGTGTGTGTGTGTGTGTGTGTGTGTGTGTGTGTGTGTATGTGGCTGAAGACTCATGAACTTACATTATCATGCTTTCATAACGTTGGGACCACCCGACCATGCAATTTCTCCCTCCCACTTCCTCCTGCTCCCCAGAATATTTGGAATGCATGTACTTGTAGTGTACTATAAAGTTGAATTTCTGTGTAAGATTATGAAATCATGCGTGTGATCAAACACTGTGAATTAAACCCGCTCATATAAGTATGTACATCAAAGTAGTGTGGGTTAAAGATGGGTGTGGCTAAAAATGGGTATGGCTAGCCAGGCTAAGTACACGCTAAGTTTCCCCAGAATGAGACTTAAGGAGAGTTAGTGTGCGAAAAGTAGTGGATTTTTACTGCATAACTGGATATGGACTACCAGTTGCTTGTGTTGTCTGCTTCCAGTTGTTGTTATAGTTATGACAATAGTTTATGGGATGGTGCTGATGTCCCAGTATGGACACATCAGTAATTTACAGCCACAAGGTGTTGCTTACGCAGCACGGCAGCATGGTGCAGATCTTAGCAAGGGACTGGATGGAGGGGAGGAGATGGAATGTCTGCTAAAATGGACATACATACTTACAACCGCTAGAAAGACATGTGGTTCTTAATACAGTGAAAATGAAGTCTACATTACATACACATTCCTACCACGTTTTAATAACAAGGATGCATACATACATACTCACTCTCCATCGTCTGAAAGAATGTAGGATATGTGTGCATGTACTTATACACCTGTGTATTGTGAGTTAAAGGGCAGGCTATTGTACAATCTATGTAATTACAATCTGCTGGCATGCTGGGAGCCTATTGTTAATTATATCATCACATATGTGGGCTTTTCCACCTAAAGTAAGCCCACATTCAAGCAGAGAGTGAGCAGAGTGTGAGCCAGAGGAAGGAGAAGGAGAGGGAAGATAGAGAAAGAGCAAGAATGAAGAATAGAAGGAAGGCATAATATGTGGAGAACATTGTCATTTTAGTTATTCAGTTTTGTAGAGTCGTTATGCACATGCTCAGTTACGATGTTATCACGTATTTGCTTTTATGTCGAGTCATTGTGTTGTGGGTGGAGTTTTGAACTTCGTATATATACCACCCACTCTTGTGTTGTAGGACAGTCTACATTCTATCAAGATTTAGTTAAGACTATTTCGTGAGCTTCGGCGTTGTAGATTCTGGTGGCAGCAACAATAAGCTGCCTACCTCGATTGTGAGCGCCACGACAGTTCCGCGGAGCCTAGGGCCCACAGCATATTTACTTTCAAAAGTACACCAAGCATTATCTCGTTAATGTGTTTGTTTTTAACATGCCCCCTCCCCCTCTCGTACAACCTGACATCCCTGTGTAATGAGACGGACTCTCTGAAGATGTCTGGAGTTATAAACGTTTTGGTTGAAACAGAGTTGCGTAAGGCAGTGCAGCAGGATTCTCCGCGGTGAACGCTTTACAACTTGTCCATTGTACTAAATGACAGTCTATTACATCCAATACCTCCAGACACTTTCCAGTATGTTTTCTTAACTGTTCCTCTGGGACTAACTCTTCCAATGTCCTGGAGTACCGTTTGTTGACACGGTGACCAGACTGATAGCTGTCCTCCTGGACTACCGTAATGTGCCGTCTGATGATACTAATAAAGGCAGGAGGGTGGGATACATGCTCAATCTACTGGTGAGGGAGTAGGAGGGGCGGGGCTTGATGATGGGGGCGTGACAAGCATTAAGGTTTACACACACATTTTCACAATGCGTGCACACACACACACACACACACTCTCTCTCTCTTAGTCTCTTTAGTGTTTATATTTGACTGGTTAGTTCAACTCCATTCTTCTCATACATGTACATTGGACAGGTCCAAGAGACTTCACCTAGAACTTAGATGTTTGTGTGTTTGTGTTAATCATGTATGCATACCTCTGGTGTGTGTTATGAGTCCATTCTTTTGTCAGACTTGTCTGCGGGGCCACCCTGTAGTCAGGTATCACCTTTTTTTCTTTAACCTGTTTACTGTTAGGCATGTGACTCTGGTAGTTATATATGCACTCATCTCTTTTTCACTGTTCAGTTCTTATTCAAGTTTTGAAGAAGTCGTTCTTGAGTCTCTCTCTCTCTAGCTAGCATCCAGTGTGTTAGCTAGTAAGGTGGCAAGTGGAGGAAATAGTAATTCTTATCTGGCAGGAGTACAGGGACTTAATCACCCTGGTGTCAACTGACAATCTCTGCGCCAGAAATTTTATGGTGGGAAAATTTTTTTTTTTCTTGAGTAAGTCAGTTCATTCCTGGCATAATATCTGACCTCTGTTGAGAAGCTGGGGGTGTTGAGCTTATTTTTTACACTGCCTAATAATTGTGTTAAATATTTTTGTCTTGTACTTTTTACTTACCACAACTGGTTAACTTGTACACTTATATGCGATGAACATGTGTACATATGTTTGTGTGTGTGTGACAGAGGTTCTACAGGGATATCGAGAAGGAAGAACTCTACGTCAAGTACATATACAAGTTAGTGCAGCTCCATGAGGCAGATCATAACTTTACTGAAGCTTGATTCACATTCCTGCTCCATGCCAGGGGTCTGGAATGGAACTCGGACGAGAAGGTGGCGGCCGTGGATAAGTACCCGGCCCAGATGGCCCAGGAGGAGCAGCTGTAACAGAGAGCCCTGGATCTGTTCGACTGCGACAAGGCCTGGGAGTGTGGCATCTCGCTCTGCAAGGAACTAGCCAGTATGTACGAGATGGAGTCCTTTGATTATACCAAACTGGCTGCCAATTTGGTGAGTGGGCATGGCACATTGGGGGCGTGGCCTGGAACTTTATATGACTGAATGTTTAAATGATGTGTTGCACTTTAGTGACCAGAACGTGTGCGTGTTTGTGTTCGTAAATGTGGCAAAAGAAAGATTTTTTTTTCATTTTCAGCAAAGAGAAGCGGACTTCTCCCGTAAGATAATTGACATCCAACAGCTGAGAGTTACCCCCGAGTATTTCATGGTGGGGTACTATGGTAAAGGGTTTCCACTCTTCCTCAGTGTAAGTTGTTTTGTTTTTTTTGTTTTTAATTTTTAATTTTTTAAATTTTTTAGTTACACTTATTTTCTGTAGCTACATACATACATGTATTTGATATTTCTTTCATGCCATAATCCCGTATTACTTGAAGTTTAATCCTCTTAATATAGAACAAGATTTTCATTCATCGCGGTCAGGCGTACGAGAAGCTCAGTGTGTTCATCAAGTGGCTGACAGATGACTATACCACTGCTGAGGTGTGTGTTGTTTTTTTTCCTAATATTGTTCAGACGTTGCAGTTGTAATAAATTTAGAAGTTATTTTATCAAACTTTAAGTCAAATTATTTTCATTAACCCTTATCTATTGGAGTCTTGCCTGCAAAATTTGATTCATTATTGTATGTGCACACATGTTCCTCTACTTTGTGCATGTGTATAATAAAGATTCTGTGTTCTTGTTTTTATGTTAGGGAGCAAACAAACACACACACAAACAGTAAACTTATTATTGACCTTTTCATAGTGATTCAGAACTTTACAAGTTTTAATTAGTACCTTTTCCACTGAGAACCATAATCAATATATTTTTCCTCAGTGAATGCACTCAATGGTTAACTTGGGTATATACATACAATAAGTGATAGAAGGGTAATATACTGTACATTCATAAATACATATATGCAGGGGTTCATTTAGGGAGGGGCAGGGGGCGCTCTTCCCCCCCCCCCTTGAAGCCATTTCACCCCCCCCCCCCTTGAAATTCTTCAAGTTTAAGCGAAAATCAAAGTTAAAAAGTGAATGCTGCTCTAATTATTGTTTTGGTAATTGAAGCCCACCTCCTATTCTCATCTTAGTTCTGTATGAAAGTTGTGACCCCCTTGAGGTAGTGCAAACTAAACCCGCCCCCTCTTACATTATTGATTCTTAGATGAACTTGTGTTACAATTGTCGAATGTTTCAGCTGTGTTTGGTATTCATCAATGACCTTTGTACTTCCAAACTTTCGTGTGTTATTAAATACTGTTTTTACGGCCTCACTGGGCGCTAACTTTCTTTACTAACCCATGGCCACCGTAGCTAGGGTAGAAACTACGGTCAGGGCTAGACCACATGATGTATGTACGTGTGTGAGTAATTAGCGAGCGTGCGTAGTGAGCGAGACACTTACAGGGGTAACACAATCGAAAATCGGGGATGTTTGTTTATTTATATATATGTTTGGACGTATGTATGTCATTTTGTACTTTGACCCTCCGTATTTTTGTGTTCGCTCGGCGTTCGACCCCGTCCCATACTTCACTAAACAGAATCCTCCGGTTTAGCGACCATTACCCGTATCACCTTAGAAATTGAATTGTTTACCGCTTTGAATTGTTTTGCGGGTGCTGGGAGCTCCATTTCTATTCGAGTTAGTGGCGGTGGTAAGTTAATACACTATTTGTCACAGTTATAGCACTACTCAACAGCATTTACTTGAAAATTCATTGTCCACTAGACGAACCACGAAGGTAAGTCTTGCATAGGTATGTTCAGATGTGTGAAAGTATTGTGCTTTACAACTACTATTAAGAATATCACAAAGAAAATTTTAAATAACGTGACTTGATTTTGTTGCTTCTTTTTCAATTTAAACAGTTGAGGGGAGTGGTTACTATGGCATTAAACCCCCTTTACCGTATATGCGTAATTTAAGAACTCAACTTTATTTTAGTAGTTTGAATAAAAATAGTGTAGTTTAACTCGCTCGCCATTTGTGCTCAAGCACACCACTAGTGTACATGTATATGTGTGCTGTTGCCTGGCAGGTATTATCTGACCAATGAAGTGCAGGAGTTCAGATATGACAGACCTTTTCACAAGGGAAAGAAGAACAAGGAGTGTGAATTTGCAGTGAGTAACAAAATTCTGTATTAATTACAATATTCATTTTTTTTATGTTTATCGTGTTACAATAATATGTCTGCTTGTACATGCAGTTATAAATGTCTGCTAATGCTTTAAGACATGAATTGATTTAAAAGGAGTCTATATGAAGTTTATAGTCAGTATGTATGTGTAATAGTCTTTGTGGGTGGAGCGTACCACCTTCACTACGGTGCACAGCTTTCCCGGAGTTATCAGCTGGAGCGAATTCTCCGATGCCAAAGTGGTAAGGGGTCATCACATGGCTGTAGCTATTTCATGTGCACACAGACATTGGGAGCCCTGAAATCCTTCCCCTCCCTCCCACCCCTTCTTTTTTTTTTTTTTTCTTCTCTTGATTGAAATTTTTATGAAAAATGATCAACATAATAATATGTGACCGTCTACAGGAAAATCGGGCACAACGCGGCATGCGTAAATATCGAGAAAAGATCGATCAATTTCTTAAAGTATTGTTTCAAGCCGACGGAAGGGAATGGTTAGGTCTATTATAGTGGGAACGACTTAAGCTACGACGATAAAACTTGGAGAGCTCAATATCTGGACGCCGACAACTCCGTAAGTGCAAAAAAAATTTATTGGAAGGGTGCCGCGTGGTGCCCGGGTTTCCTGTAGAAGGTCACATATAATGAAAAATATAGCCAGTTGGTTTGTTAAAAAAATTCCAACACTTCTTCTAAATCAATACTTTCTAGTCCTGGTCCTTCAACAGCAATTGTAATGAATTGTGTAAGTTTCATCAGATAATTAGTTATATCAGCAATTCATCCCTAAACAGTTTTATGTGACTCTACCAAATGTCTCCCCTAGCGAAAAAATCCTGTATGAATTCTGCATATATGTAGAGACTCTATAAGTGTGCCTCTGTGAGTATGTTTGTGTGTACGTGTGTAATTTTTTTTGTGATTGCTAAAATACAGGAAGAGTTGGATCTCCTTGGCATCACCACCTTGGAAACGGTGGGTAGCAAGAATCAGGAGATAGAGATGCAAGTCACCCTGTACTCAGCCAACAATCCCTCTCATCCATCCTCTGAGCATGCTCCTCAATGGCGTCATCAATGCTGCCGTCCAAGGAGGTGTGAAGATTTACGACCTCATATTCTTCAACGCCATGTACACAAGAGCACGTGGAGGGGATGAAGATCGCGTGAAGAACCTGAGGCGGCTTATAGAAGAACAGGTGTGTGTGTGTGTGTATGTGTGTGTGTATGTGTGTGCATGTGTGTGTGTGTGTGTGTGCGTGTGTGTCTTACCCTAACAGCTAGTTTGTTGTTAACCCTATGCGAAAAGTCACGCCTGTAACAGGCATGTTACAGACAATCCTGTTGCACCAGACATGCATGAAACATACATGTTGTACTACTGTAACATGCCTGTTGTACGACTGTTGAGAGGACTGGTATGTTTCACACGCCTGATGGTTAGCATAAAGCAAAACTACTGCATAGTTCAAGTAATTATAAGCTCACTTAATTACGACGTGACACGAGGGGAATTATACTCAAAAGCTAGTACCTATATAGAGCTGATAGTTTCACGTTTTCTAAAAAATCAGCCCAAAATAAAAAAAAGCAGCACTAATAAATATCTTGAATCGTCATTGGAAGCAAGTTCAGACCTAAATCAACGGTTAAATGTCAGTGATCTCCAAAATCAGAGCATGACAAACAGACAAGATGACTATACACTAGTTTCATTCACTTTGTCAGATACCTGATGTTGCACTATAACTGCCCCCCCCCCCCCCCCCCCCCCCTCCCCTTTGGAAGAAATACACTTTATACAGTAAACCTTTGTTTCATATCACTGCCATAGAACATTGAATACATATCATGCCCACAAGGTCGTGGTTTTTCACAATCAGAGGAATATGCTTCTGAATTACTTCTTGCCAGAAAAAATTGAGTCACATGTATAAGCCCAGTGATAAATTTATGGGGACAATTGGTGCTCAATGAACAAAATAAGTGTGTGCCCATGTGGGGAAAATGGCAGATCCAATAATTCTTCCCAGCTACATTTCATAAAATAATTCTTACTTTCCTTCTAATAGTATCAACTTCACATATTCCCATTTTGGTAGTCTTTAAGCCTCTATGGTGCTTTCCTTCTTCTAGCAAAAGGCCTTCCTGTTGTCTCAGGTGTTAGTAGAACAGGACATGATCACGATAACATAGTGTGTTTACAACCTTCTGTTAGTGGGGGGTCTGAGTCACATGCAAAGCAGCTGCAATTGGTGTAATTTGTAATGATGTAGTGAGCATGCACAGTTTCTTTTAATTAAAGAGCTTTGGTTTTTTAAAGATGTGGACGAAAGGATTCCTTCTTAGTGATATCTTCATATAGAAAAGGTGAACAAAAAAAACTCTCCAAAACATTTACATTGTACCAATCCAGAAGATTTAATGCCAGATAATGCTGTTGACAATGACTATTTCCTAATAAAGTGAGCACCATCAATATTTAGACATTTTGTTACTTAAGATTTGACTATTTTTTTTCAATATTTGGTAGGTACTTCATTATTTCAATTGTTGTATAGCAATTAAATATTTTACAATTATATTGGAGATCATAGAAGTTCTTTGTTTCTTTTAATAAGCAGTAAGAACATGCTAGATCAAGTTTTATCACTTTGACGTGTACAGTCAAGATCTTGATTGCATTTACTTATTGAAGATTAATCTAATATTTGTTAAGATAAGATTTGACAAGGTGATACTGGCCAAGACTGTGCAGGATATATCAAGATCTTAATTGTATGGACTTATTCAAGATTTTGCAAGATAACTCTTAGCCAAGACTGTGCAAGACGTATTAAGATCTTAATTGCATGAATTCATTCATGATTTTGCAAGAAAATTCTTAGCCAAGAATATGCAAGACTTGTCAAGATCTTGAAGGTTCTTATGTTAAGAATTAAAAGGATTTTTCTTACACTGTAAATCTTGGAATCGACCAGAAAAGCTTGCAAGATCTTGAATATTCTTGGCAAGATTTTTTACTAGGGTAGACTTGGTAGGGAATGTACCATTATTTGCTAAGCTGTTCATATTATCTTTTTTATGAAAAGGAAGACATCTACATAGATGTACATGCTTACCTACAACACACTGTGGACATGAATCAGTTACTCTTGAATAGCTACTACCAGTAGTATCAATTCCTTCTCTACTTGTGGTTCTATTCATGCTGTGATTGTTGTACTTGCCACAGATGAGTGCAGTGTATCTACCCCTGACCCAACCCTTTTTTTCATTAGACTGGCATTATCTATTGTAAGTCAGGGCCCCTGCCATATTTGCATCACTTCAGAAGAGTAGATACAATCAGTGTGGTAGCATTAATTCTAATCCAGTAGCTGACGGTGGGCTACAGTTAATCCAGTGCTTGAATTGAAGCTTTGCTTGAAACTATTAGTGGGTGTCCCTTACATCTTTAGCTTCTCTTATGAAGACAGCATTTACAACTACTGATTTCATTGATGTTATATTGATACCTGACTGATCTGAGAAATGACTTAATAGCTAGCTAGTGCATACTAGTGCTGAGGGTTTTGCACCTTTGGTGCTTCATTTACTTGCTGCAATAGTGAAAAGTTAGCAAGCCTCATCTTGTTGGCTAACTATTCGAGAAGTATTTTTTCTAATACAAAATTTTCCTCATTTCTAAAATATAATATTAGGCATTTCAGATATTCTCTAAGCAAGTGTCCAGTTTATTGAAATTTGGAGTTGCAATATGACTACTGATTTTTATTGTAGGCACATCCGTTTGTCAATATCTTGCCCAAAACAAAAAATTACAATCAGCGATCAACTCCAAGAATTAGCTACTTCTGAGATGATAGTATTATGTGCCCAAATCTCAAGGTGCTCGCCACTATCTGCCTCACAATATGGCATCTGTTGAGAGAAGCTTTTCACATATAAGATGTATTCAAGCACAGTAGTGCAACAGGCTGTCCAAGTTTAGCTTTCTCACTTGACGAGAATATCTACAGATTCTCCTGAGCAATTATCTGACTGGCTTAGAACAAATTATTGATGTCTGGACAGAAAGCATAGAAAAAATATCTGTGTAGTCCAATGAAATTGTGACTTTTTAATAATTATTATGATCTTTTAAAAATACTTAGACATGCTTGTTATAATTAACATGTAATTAACACTTATTTTAGGAAAAATTTGATTCTTTTGAAAGATGCTCATGTCTCAAGAATGTTCTGTATAGATTTTAAAAATACTTAGACATGCTGGTTATAATTAACATGTAATTAACTTTTATTTTAGGAAAAATTTGATTCTTTTGAAAGATGCTCGTGTCTCAAGAATGTTCTGCATACATCATAGATTTGCAAATTAGTCGCACAATGTTGATTTAAGAAAAAAAGATTTTATAAATTCTTATTGCGAAGTTTGTGCATGATTCTGGTGCAAAAGTTTAAGATAATAATATAAGAAAGTATAAGATTTTTGTTTAAGAAAAGAGTAAGATCTTGATGTAAGAAAGTGTAAGATCCCAAAAGATCTTACTAAATTATTATTGGCAATATTCATGCAAGAATCTTGACAGATCTTAGATGTGAAAAGTGTAAGATTATTAAAGATCTTACTGTAATATTACTGCAAGATATTGCATGAAAAGCGTTTCAAAACCTTATTTCTTATCAGATCATTTGTAAGATCCTGACAGATCTTACAAAATTCTTATTGCAAGTTCATGCACGATTCTTGAAAGATCTTGAAATAAGAAAAGTGTAAGATCTTTAAACATCCTACCTTAATTTTTTGCAAGATATTGCAAGATCTTAATGCAAGAAAAACGTTCCAAAACCTTGTAAGATCTTGAAATATTCATCTTTCAAGATCTTTTTTTTTCCCTTTCTTTTAAGATCTTGCAAGATTTTTTGCTAGGGTAGTTATAAGAATATGCATCAATTTTAGCATTTAGTTCACAGTCCTCTTCATAAACGATACTTAGGTAACTTATTTATTGTGATAAATAGATTCTAGATGAAGGCCAAGTTCTTCTAGCAAGGTCACCCGTGCCGCTACTATCGTGAGACTACTCCCTCCCACGGCCTTTAACTCCTCCTCTCCCATATCAAGTGGTTCTGGTCTTTCGCCAGTAAGTACACATGGAATACATACATAATATAAAACCATAAGTCTAAAAAAATTGTAGTAGTGTAAGAGAGCGTGTTACAACAGGATAGTTGAGCAGTGACTTAGTGAGCCAATTGCCAGACTTCAGCTGGACTTGGTAGGGAATGTACCATTACTTGCTAAGCTGTTCATATTATCTTTTTATGAAAAGGAAGACATCTACATAGATGTACATGCTTACCTACAGCACACAGTGGACATGAATCAGTTACTCTTGAATAGCTACTACCAGTAGTATCAATTCCTTCTCTACTTGTGGTTCTATTCATGCTGTGATTGTTGTACTTGCCACAGATGAGTTGCAGTATCTACCCCTAAGGGGGGGGGGGGGTGTGTTCCGGGGGGCTGAAGTCCCCCACCATAATTTTGTGACATATCTAACTAGGTGATTTCTCACATGAACACTTTAAAAAATATTGATTTTCATAGAATTCAACTATGTATGTTACTATTTCAGTATACATAATGACAAAAATTCTTGGGGAATTGGGTGGGGGAGGGAAGGGAGGAAAGATTTCAAGAGTGCCTTACTCCCTTTCAGTATGAAACTCTGGACCTAAAAGATTTATTTTATGTATTTACTTATTTATTTGTCTATTTTTGTTTTCTCTTCATTTGGATGAAAGTGTATAAAATGACCCTCACTCTTATAAAAACATCTACATGCATGTACATACATGACTGCTATTCTCACTCTCAGGCACTCGACATTGCCTTCCAAAATCCATCATGCGACTGCAATATCCTCTGCTGGCCGTCGCATCACACCGTACAAGGACACTGAGATCGGAGGCGGTAGTCCCAGCAAGGCCACCTCCTTCGTCCACGCCCCCTTGCTGCAGCGGAAGCAGCGAGAAAGTTTCCCTCAAATACCGACACCTTACTAGTCAAAGCATCGTCTCGGCATTTCTCCCAGCTCTGGAGATTTCTTAGAGCAGCAGCAGCTGGGTCTCAGCTGGAGACCGCTGTCAGGCTCTCATCACACCAGCTCCAACTCCTCCCTCAATCAGATTTCAGACAACGAGCTCGACAACTATGAACCCATGTCCGAGTATCGCATCGTACTGGGGCTGGGGGCTCGAGCCCTCCCCACTTTTGGTGTTGCTGTCTCAGTCTTTGTGCGCACACACTCACACAATACACACATACACACACACGCTCGCACTCACACACACTTACATATGCACACACATAGGATTATTATTACAAAGTGTTATTATTGTTGTGCCAATGTTAACAAGTAATGTTTGTTTGTCTTGTTTTTAATTTGTTGTTGTTCTCAGGTGACGCCAACAAGCCCCCTATACCCTCCAGAGTTGTGGGAAGACAATGGCCACCCAAGAGATAACAGATTTGTATGTGACACTAATAAAATTATGTTATGTGTATTTGAATTTAATGGAAAGATAATTTTGTTATTATACAGTAGGTATCAGCTCCATATTCGATACACTTGGGTATTTCAGAGTAACTTAAGTTTACTCTGAAATACCCGAGTGTATCTAATCTTGCGATAAAGACAGGGCGGAAGTAGCATTCTGCCTGGATCAACGTCGTCGTGGAGAGCGACCCACAGTTGCGTGGGTTTTAACAGAGGTGGTGAAGATCTTAGCACGGTCTTTTTCTGGAGCTTCGAGGAATCCTACCCTGCTATATTGGACCACAAAAACACGCTCGATTTCGACCAGGATGTGTGCCTTCAACGAATATCCTTTTTCAAGGACGGAGAAATCAAACTGGTCAGAGACATCCACGAGCGCTGAAACTTTTGTTTTGGGAAACTGTCGACGCTTCTGAGCGAGGAAAAATCATCCCTAAGATGGTGGAAAGATTTCTTTTGAATCCATCGACAATTTAATTGATTAGTAACTTACATCTAAAAGTTTTGACATTGTGCATGTGAGCTTACTTTTAAATCTGCTACATAAATATTATTCCTTGTGGGAGTGTATGGTAGTTATAAATTGAGCAACCTGGAAGTCTCCTTCAACTATTGCTGTTCTCTAGATTGTCATCAACATTATCCGGGTTTTCCATTATATTTACAATACCAGGGTCTTTCTTTAGGATTTTTTTTTAAAGGAGCAGCAATAACAGAGCGCACGTTTCTCTCCTTTATATGACCGTCCAGCACGCCATGACAGTGTTGGAGGATAATAATGTTGTTGATTTCTTGCTTTGCAGCGGCGAGAGTCTGAACAAGGCCGAGTTCGACTGTCCACAAGGTAGCAGAAGCGCGCCCGCGCGGGGGGACTTCACAAATGTTTCCAGCACGTGATTAATTCCTCAAGAAACCGGACGTGCAAGCTCCTACTGCGATCGTAAACATCCAGGACAGTATCGCTTAGTTGGGCGTAGTATCGCTGGTGTCATTCTTGAAGCCATGAGTTTTGATAGCGTAGGTCAGGCTACAGCCCAGAAATTCAGGAATACAGGTCTGTTCACCATGAAAGATTTGAAAGCAGCTACAGCTTTGATTCCACCACATCAACATGTAGCTTTGCTTGGTCACCTTCATATCATTGCTGAGATTGTGCCAGCTGAATCTTCTGATACTGATCCAGTCTTAGAAGAAGAGAAAGAATACATCATGCCTTGCGTGTTAGAAAACACTAGTGATCAGGAACTGGACTTATTCCACAAGGAATCCTGTAAATCATGTTTTGTGGAGCCTCTCTTGATATACTTCAGTTGTGGGTTTACTCCTATGGGACTCTTTCCAGCTGCAATGGCTTGTTTCATATCTAACAAGTCCTTCGTTTTCATTAGAGAAGGTGTCAAGAAAAACATGGTGCAGTTTTTGTACGGAACAAAAAAAGTTCGTGTAACATTTATATCTCGATGTAAACATTTTGAAGTCATAGTTTCATGTCAACCTAGTTTCCAAGACTCCATTCACTATGAATGTACTGCTCTAAAACAAGAAATAGAGGACACTCTAAAGAAGGCTAGTTCCAGAATGCTCAACTACAACATCGACTTGGACTACCAGTTTGCCTTTGACTGTAGGTCACATGAAGGAGAAAATCATCTTGGAGTGGTAGATAAGACAGATCGAATTCCAAAGGTTATGACATGTCTCTTCAATCCAAACAACCCACAAGCAGTTGTACTCACCAATAGACACCTCATTTGGTATGGACAGGTATGTAGAAATAGACTGTGTATTCTAACTTTAAATAACTAACTCTGTTTTATTTGGTATAGAAATATGAGAATATAGATCGTGTGGTAGAGAAGAAAGATCCTGTGACAGAGAAGAAGGATCCTGAGAAGAAAGATCCTGTAGTAGTGGTAAAGAAGAAAGATCTGATCTCTGACAGTAAGTGAAACTATTGTTAGTGGTTTATATTGACCATGCTTTACCAACTCTAGTAAGATCATGAATTATTCATGTATACACATACTGTGTCACCGTCAGTCACTATCGTCAATGTTACTGACAGACAAGCGTATTACATATTTTTATTACTGTAGGTGATGTACCTTCTATCGGATCCAGCTCAAATGTAATTGAAATGGACACTGCAGGTGAAAATTTCACTCCTAATAATGTCAATTCTTCCAATAATGATTTTTGTTTGAAAAAATAATTTGATTATGTTCCAGGTCCTCCATTTGTGTTGAAAATTTTAATCTTGTTGAGGTGGTTTGACAAAGACGGCCGGACTGAGACTCTGAGACTGAGAGATGCAATGATTCATAAGTGGCATGATGCCGGACTGTTCTTGGACCTGAGTGCACCTCGATTGTATGGTATTTTGACTTATCGTCAAGGAGATGTCAGGCAATGTCTCATAGATGTTTTCCAAGAATGGATCAGTCGTGGTTCATCTAATTATCCAGCTACATGGGATGGTCTATTGAAGCTGCTGAGGGACTTAGACCTTTATTCTTGTGCAAAATCATTAAAAGCAGCATTAATGTGTATTTCATCTTGACACAATCATTTGCACCAAATCTTTGCATATTAACAAATTCATTTGTTTAGAAAAGAAATTTTTCTTTAAATGCTGCCATAAGATTTGATTATCTGTCATAATTTTGAAATCAATCAATCACCTGATGAGCTGGAGAACTCATTGGGGTTTCCCATGAAAATTCTCTCATTTTCTGGTGAGCTGAATCCTTCAACATATTCTCTTCCCCTAGGATGGGGCTTAGAGTAGTCTTGCGGGGCCAGAACCTTTACCTAATCACTCTGGCCCGCGAGACTAGGCTGAGAGTACCCTCCCATGCTGCTGAGTGATTGGAATATCCTTCAGATAGCCTAGATGAGACTACCAGGAAAATGCCTAAATATTTTGTTATAGCTAATATTTAAAACTGGGAACAGTAGTTCAATAGGACACACAGAGTTTTTGAGTCTGTTTACTGGGCTACGATTGACAAATATTTTTAGTTCCATTGAAGTAAAAAATGCCTAGATTAGTATAATAAGGATTAATTGGCAAAGCAAGAAATCATGTCACAAGGGGAAAGTAGCAGGGACTTTTGCATTTGTCATCATTTACTTGTCCTTTGGTTTGTGCTGCAGTCCCACCCATCAGAATGTGAAATATGTAAAACCCTATTGATTTAATGGGATAGTGCCTGTAGTATAGCCACTGGAACTGGTGGCAGCATACCTTAACAAAAACTGTAACAAGTTAGAAACTGTGTGTTTACCTCAGTCTTAGCCCAGGTTGATATTATTAGAAATTAGTTGTGGTTATGTTAAATTTGCAGTCAAGTTCACAACAGACAAGGATTGTGAATACAATGATATAACCAACCACATTGGTTTTGGCAGGTATGATATAAGATAATGAGGTAAGGGACTCCAAAATTGCAGCTGCAGTTGGATCTTTGTCTTTCAAGTAGAACCTGTTGTCCAAGAGTCTCTGTGAGACCTGAACACTAAGTAACCTTGATTTAGAGCAGTGCAACAATTTTCAACTGTCCCTCTGTCATTATCCCGCAAATAACAATAACCACATAAAAATATTAGCAGTTAAAAAGAGAAATATGTCCTATTATAATAACCACATACAACATTTATTATCAACCAATTATATTACACAGTCATATTTTACTTCACTGGGGTATAAAGGACTGACAAGAAGATCTTAAAAAGATCACTTCATTTCTTCCTCCAATTTCTTGCTCATCATTCCACCTTTTCTTGTCATGGATTTTTTAGTCATGCATGCTTTTAGAGCTGCTGCCCATTTTAGTAAATTTACCACAATTATGTTATTCATGCTTCTAGTGTCACCAGTTATCTTGAATCTCCTTTTTATTTCACCACTCAATCTCCAATTATTTTCAGCATTCTATCTTTAGCTAATTTGCTCATTTACTCTTCTTATTGTTAGCTACTTCTTCTAGTCTCTCCATGGACCTAATGAACACTAATTCTTCACAAACTTAGCATGATCCTTCAAAACCTCACCAACATCATCACATTTTTTTCACATGTGTCTGTGCTCTATTGTTCAATTCACAGCAACTGTAATCTGTTTGTGAGCTTTCATTTTCCCAATGGTTATTGAACTTAAAATTGTTTTCTGTCAGTTGTGTTACCCCCTTTCAGATACTCAATGGATATTTTACAATTCAGGTATGAGATTGTTTTTGCAACTGGGCTATTTTCGTGGTTTTAAAGCCTCTGGCTATGTATGTGTTGTTGTAACTCCCACTACCCACACCCGCTTTCAATACAAAAAGGAACACTGAGGAATGATATTAACAATTCCTTCAAGTTTCTGCCAATAGCCAAGACAAAATATTTTTTATATTGAATAGTCTCAAGCATGAATGCTAAATCTGACTTGTTAATAATATTCTTCTGCAGTGCATTGAATAATGTTGAATTAGCATCAGCTTCTGGCAGACGAGTCTTTCAACATTCAGTCCAAACCTCTACAAGCTTGGCTCTAGTCTCTGCAAGTAATGGATCACTGCAGTGTTCTCTGTGGTCTAGATATATCAATGGATCGTGTTTGTGTCCACAAGCTATGACTGGGAAGCTCAACTGTGGTGGCGGCTATGTCTCCAGTAAGGTCATGTGTGGTTATGTGTTACTGTGAATGAAACTGAGGCAGTGATGACGGTGGGACAATGTCCTTATGGGTGTGGCTATTTGAACACTACAGAAGACAAGTATTCCAATGGCCTTGATCTGTGCAAGCGTTTCAACAGACGTGGAAGTTTGTGCAGCTCTTGTAGTGAGGGTTATTATCCTCGTCTTCATTCTTATGACCTGCACTGTGTTGCTTGCACGGGAGAAATAGTCCCCTTTTTATGGAAGTTTCTTCCACTTTCAATCTTTTACTTTGTAATTGTCTTCTTCAAATTGAATACCTTCACATCTTCATTCCACAGTTACATCATGTTCTGTCAGGTTTTGTGTTCACCTATGTTTTCACGAGTGTATCTCATGAAGGCAGAAGGCTCATCAAGATTTGTTAGAATGTGTATGAAGTTTGTCTTGTCTGCTTGTGGAATCTGGAGTCTTGATTTCTTTTATTTCTACAATCATAAACTCTGTCTTTGTACAAACACATTAGTTTCATTGGCTCTCAATTATATTGTAGGTGTGTACCCGCTATTGCTTATGCTGGCAACATTAGGTCTGACCATGCTTTATGACGAGAATTTCAAGCTGCTAGTTCTAGCGTGGAAGCCATTTAAATGTTTCTTTCATGTGTTCAAGGATAATTGGGACATTAAGACTTCAATTGTAGATACCTTTGTTAGTTTTCTGATCATGTGTAATGTTAAGTTCCTAGGAGTTTGTTTTGACCTGCTAGTACCAGTGAGAGTATACCAATACAGTCCACCTGGCAATGTCTCTTCTTCCTGGAGGCTCTACTACGATGCTGAGGTCTTGTATTTTGAAAGAGATCATCTTCCATATGCCATACTTGCTTTGGTTGTATTTTCCATATTTATTATGCTTCCACTGCAAATATTCATTTTTTATTACTTTAGATTTTATCAAAGACTTTTGTAGATGTTTCCACGTCGCTGGCAAGTCTTTCTCCACACATTCATGGATGCCTTTCAAGGTTGTTACAAGAATGGATCTGAATTTGCTACAAGAGATTGCCGATGGTTTTCTGTCGTTCCTTTCTTTGTTTATTTTTCATCCTGCGTATTGTATGCAGCTGTTTTAAATCCAGCCATTTTTCCTTTTCTGTCTGTTCTTTTTGTTCTTGCTAGTATAATTGCTATCCTGACAAACCC
>WLWD01004242.1_pt1:20000-38605 | contig 38605 bp, 24 predicted proteins | sample 6712731 | NCBI WGS metagenome assembly WLWD01 (sample SAMN12718690, study PRJNA576275) | sponge metagenome | isolation source: marine sponge | host: Mycale hentscheli | place: New Zealand: South Island, Marlborough, Capsize Point | collected 2014-11-01
AATGCTCAGCAGAAATATGTACACTTGTTGAGCCAACAGCCAAAAGAACTCACTGTCACTTTTACACTCATAGTAAGCAATTGGAACTCCTCTGTAGGTGGTGGTTGTCAAGACACTGTCATGAGGATCAAGTGCAGTCTGTATGGTACACACTAAGACAACAGGAGAGGTGAGCACAAGGGCATACAGTGAGAGAGTCACATCTTTGTACCGCCATTTGTTAATTACATGGAAAAAATGAAACAGCCTAAAGACCCTAATTAACTTCACTAGTAGGATGGCTTGAATGAGGACAGCTGGTATACTCAAGCCATTAAACCATAGCTGCAGTTTACACATGGACTTGGCAAATGCTAAAGCAGGCCTGTAGCTATTTGGAAGGGCATTAAAGTTCAATAGAACGAGATATAGCAGCAGCAAATAGCAGCCTAAGAATGTCAGAAGGTTCAGTGACACACCAGTGGCCTTGATGTCTGGTTTATTTCTATAGTTCAAGTAAAGTATCAAAACTGAAGTCAGGAATATACCAACCACAATTATTATAGTAGAATTGACGATATAAAAGACCAATAAAGACTCCAGAATTAAGTCTGCCGGTATAAAACTAAGATTTACTTGAGACAAACCTCCAGAAAGGTTATAACTTGAAATGAGATGTAGGATCTCATCGTTCCACATGTAAATTGAAACTACATTTGATATCTGGTTGTACGTTAGGCAAGGCGATTGAAATACAATCAACTGCTGTCTGCAGTAAATGTTGGAGATGGAAGAGTGGTCATCTAGATCAACAGCCAGCCAGGCATAACTTGGCCAATTCATATCTAGATTGACACTTGCGCACATCACTAAATTAAGGAGTTTCTTTGGCAAAGAAACTATGATTACACGAAATTTCAATTTTCTGATCCTGCTCAAGGTCCTATGCACAATCGTTTCAGAATGAAAAATCTGGAAAATGGAAATATCAAAATCAGATTCAAATGCACTATAAAGCTGTTCTACAATAGTTAGGTAGACATAATTTGATGCGTCGGTGATAATTGCTATTCTCTGCCATTTGGCATAATTAACAAATGATAATAAAGCGTGAGAGACAATTTGAAGGCGTTCAGCTGAATAATTGATATTTTTTATGCAGTTTTGATAAAATAATTTTATTTCTTTGGTCTTGTATGATATGAAAGACGAATTTAATGAACCAGATAAGAGGAATGTCACATATTTTGTAACATTAAGGTACCAGTTCACAAAGGAATATACATCTGTAGTTCCACAAAGTGGATAGCAAATAGTTAGAAGAGACTCATTGAAGATAGAACTGTGTTCAACAAGTCCCACTAGTGAAGTTCTGTTGGTTGGTTTATTCCCCAACAAAGCACAGCTGGTGTCTTCAGCTTCGATCAGTGCTCCAGACGCAAGGAAGAAAAGAAGGTAATACATCTTGGGACAAGTTCAGGCCAGTCAGAACCAGCATTATATATTGCAAGGTTCCTTCATCCAATCATCTACTATTTTGACTCAAGTTTATTTTTGGTATTACCATAATCTCACCACGAGTTGTATCACACATTAGTTTACACTGAGGTAAAATGAAACTAAATATAGCTATACTGTTTTTGTTGCTTAGTTATATAAAGTTATGTAGTGTGTGGCTATGTGCAGCAAATATTGAAATGAAAACCTGGTGAAATAATATGGTATGCATGCATTTACTTTTTATTGGAATTTAGTGCAGAAGCCAGATAAATAAACACATTTAAAAGAAGATACCATCTTGTGTAGTCTCTCTCTTTCAGAAGCTTTTTTTTTTTTTAACAATACCAATTAAAAAATGTCTGGCTATCACTGGGGATTGAACTCAGAACTGCTTGCTTAATACACAAGCAAAGAAGTGAGAAAGAAAGAAATTTGTGAAGATTCCATTTATTTGATCTCAAAATCTTGCACGTTCTGTTATTTTTAGGCTTTTGTTATCAATACCACCCAATAATAGTGATAATAATAATAATATAATAATAATGATAGTAATAGTAGTATAAACAATAGTAGTATCAATAGCAGTTTTAATAATAATAATCTTCTGTAGCAAACAAGCATGAGCTGGAAAGTCCTTCAGCAAAGCATACCAATATTCAAATGTGATGTAAATATCCAATAGTATGCTTTAAAATTGAAGGACAACCTTTTCTCTAGACAAGCTTTTTTTCTAGCCAAATGGACTGCAGGAGATCTTATTGCTCTCAGTGCATATAGTTTCACATCATAAAATAGAGAAACAAAATCACAAAAAAAATCTGATTAGATGCTACAAATCATGGCATTGCACTAACTGAATTAAAATCTTATATTGAGATCTTCGCCTAGTGTCATTTGTCTTCAAACTTACAGACCTGCCAAACTTGCGCAGCACTACACTGAAATAGAAGGGCACATCCACTCTATCAAGCTAAAAAAATATTGGAATACTCTCCAGACCTAAAAACCTCACAAACTAAGGCTGGTTTCCAATGCTGATGTTTAATCTGCTTTGCGAAAGGCACATGAGCATGATGCAGACAATGCTAATGATACTGCTCATCCAACAAATTCTGTACCAGTGTCTCTTTTGGAGCTAGTTGTGCACAGTTGATACTATCAGAAACCTCTCAACATGTCCTCATGATTGTACAGCTACTGATGCACAATGGTTGGGCCAGATGTCTGGAAAGTCAGACTACCAGTACTATCAGACACAACATAATTAAAAAAAAAGGTGTGAACTTGCGGATGATTAGTATGAGCTCCATCTCTCAGTGAATGGGATCGGAATGAGAAGGTTTAGGGAGGCTGGGAAATATGCTGGACCACTTTTCTTACCAAATGTCACTCAAGCCTGTAGGGAGCCCATGTTGTGGCTACAGCTCCACATTGCACTGAGCTTTGCTTTCGTCGTGGATTTGTACAGATTAACTATTGTAACAATAATGTTGTAACCACAATGTGAATTCTGACAACATTTAGCTTTGTTGAAAATATTGTGAGGTCAAATCATGCTAATCCTATGACGAACTTGATTTAGCATAACCACAGCAGTATGTAAAAAATGGTGGCCATTTTGAAAATGAGGTGAAATTTTTATTACAGGGTGAATCTGAAATGCCCCTATAGCCAAAAACCTTAATTAGTGTGTATTCTAATACTGTATTAATTTTCATGCTTTAATCATCAAAGGTACAATTCTTTCACATATAAGCTGGACTACTTCTTGAATTAAACATTACAAATTCCAAACTACTGACTGAACACATGAATATTACAGGTAAAAAAAAACATAAGAAAAAACAAGACAAAATCTAATTATTTCATTGAGTTTGAAAAAATCAGGTGTGATACTTTTGCTGATAGTAGTGGGAAGACTTTTGGAACAAACAGGAAAAACTGACACTCCAGAACAAACAGTGTGTGTGATATAGTTTGTAAACCCAACAAATACAAAGGGTGTAACTCGATGGCTCCCAGCACAATCAAATAGACAAGTGTCAAGCAAGATGTTACAAATGAAGCTATTACCATTGCAATAACCTTTTTGGTGTCTTTAAAATTCTGATGCCTTATTTTGCGTGTTTTTATAGCCATGATGGTCAGCAAAGCACAGATGAAGTAGAAGTAGGCAAGTTGGCCTATGCGCCAGTACAAGGCCACGTCACTATGGCAGTCGTTGTAAGCAATGAAGATTCCATTTGACACTCGAGTAACCTTTGTACTCACGTAGTCATGCATACCGGTACTTCCTACACAACTCATTATTATCGGAGAAGATAAAGCCAGTACATAAACTGCTAAAGTGGCATCATGACACTGCCACTTTTTTACCATACCGTAATGGTTGAATAGCTTGTAAACTCGAACCAGTTTCACTAGAAGAACAGTGACGATCAAAGCTGAAGGAAGGCTGAACCCATTCAGCCACAGTTCCAGCGCACACATGGTACTTTTAAATTCATTGTCAAATAAATGATACTCGGGTAGTATTTTAATGTTAACAACTGGAATATAGATTAAAAGCATGTAGCAGCCAAGAAATGTCAAAACATTGAGTGTTACTCCAGTAGCCTTAATGGATGGTTCCTGTCGGAGGCATATGTAAATAACAAACATAGCTGTCACAAACGTGAAGGAGGCTGCAAATGTTATGGAAATAACAATGTACCAGGCAACTGATGATTCGATGGGTAGATCTGATGGAATATAGTCAAGGAGGATGGCACTTAAATTATTAGGTAAGGAAAAATTTGCTATTGGTTTATGTTTCTTTTGATTCAGGAATATAGAAACGTCCAGTGACGTCCTCATGTAATGATAACATGGTATTGAAAAGTAGGTACCCACAGTGTTGATGTTTCTCAACATATCAAACTTAATTGGAATCACTTCTCTACCCTGCTGGCTGGTTGAACTCTGGAAAATAATGATTTTTTCATGACACTTGCTATATCCAGAACTTTCACCTTCAATATTCAGTATTACCCACACATACTCAGGCCAGGACATTCCCAGTGACATTCTCTTACAGAGCATGACCTCAAGAATGCTTGCAGGTAGGACTGTGATTATGACCCGAAATTTAAGATTAATTAGTGTCCTCAATTTTTTCTCTATAACATCTGCTTCAGAGTTAGTGACTTGAGCCAAATGGAATGGGAATTTAGGCTTCAAGTTCTTATAGATATATTCCACTACCTGAAGGAAATGCTCACCGGAGCTGTCAACTATAATAGCCATCCTTTGCCAATTAGCTTTTTCTATGAAGTTTAAAAGAGCAGCACCCATGACAATGGATACATGATGGTAGGAATATTTAGAGGAATCAGTAGTAAGCATGTCATGGCTTCCATACAATAATTGTGTATTAAAGCCAACTGTGGAATGTTTTTTGACAATGTTAGAAATATAAGAATACCAACTCACAAATGTGGTTTGCTCCTCATCATCCTGATAAGGCAAGCAAAATGTAGAATTTTTTAGTAAGTGATGACGAAAATTGGAACACTCTTCTCTGTATTTTGTTGTGATGGTCTCAGAGTCATTCCACAAACTTATACATATGCCATTTCTAGCATGAACTTGTACCGCAAACTGGCAATGAAGTAGAATTATGGTCACTAGGATTAGTAGTACCATAATGAAAAGACCCATATTGATCAATAGAGCAGCATTAACATCTTATTAATTATACCGTTATTTTCATGATTTTTTTTATATCCCCAAATTCAAGTTTTAAGTAGTCACAGTCGATTTGCAGTTTGGGATGAGTTCAACAGCACGAACTGCAGTTAAGTAATGATTACAATCCTCATTATTTTGTAATTATCTTTTGAAAGAAAGTACAAACTTTCAGGTTAAAGCCTGTCCCTACATTTATAGCACACAAAAATGCATTTGCCTTTACAGTGTCAACTTTAAAGGTTCACATGTTTGTCCCTATAAAAACCAAAACCAAAACCAAAAACAACCATAAATTTCCCAAAAGCACTTGAAGATCAATACTTGAAGAGAGCAGGCAGGCTGAAGCCTGCACCTATATCTATAACACAAAAAATGCATTGCTTGGGCACTGTCAACTTTACTCAGCTCACATGTTTAACCCTAACTCCCCCAAAAACAACTACAAATTTCCTAAAGGCACTTGGAGATCAATATTTAAAGAGAGCAGGCATGGTCCCAACTGACTTCCTAACAGAATTCGTATTTCACTCATTTCTTGGAGGATTTGTAATGGTACTTGTAACCATAGCATTATTATAATTGTTATTATTATTATCATTGACAATATAATAATAATAATAATAATAATAATAATAATAATAATAATAATAATAATAATAATAATAATAATAATGATTCAGTCATTCTCGGCTGAAATAATTATAATAATAGGAGGAAATATTTCTCTTTTTAACAGCCAATATTTTTAATTATAACTTAACCCGATGTTTCAACTTCTTGCCGAAGTCTTCTTCAGGAGTCAACTGACGTTGAAACCTCTGTGGTGATAGAATAACACAAAGTAAACAGCAAGATTTCTGGAGGGCACGCTTACTGTTTATTATATCCTGGAGGGTGATTTGCATACAGCATGGACAGCCAGCGTCCTGGAAGCTCTAAACCTATGTCTCTGTTAAACTTGCTGTTGTCAGGTGTCATCTGTATGTGTAGAGCTTCCTTGATCTTCTACTCACGATTCTTACTGGCTCCATCTACAACTCTTATCTCTTCCCATTTAATAGGGTGATGCTGCTGCCAAGCATGTTCAGCAATGGCTGAAACCTTCTCATCACTTCTCTTACAGCATCCTAATGTTCTTTTACTCTCTGCTCAAGCCTTCTAGTTGTTTCACCTATGTATACTTTACCACAACTGCAGGGTATACTGCACACTATGGATGACTCTGTGGTCTGTCCTAATAGTTTACATTTTATAAAAAATCAGCCCAAAATTATATAAGAATATAGCACAATAAAGTTTTAAATCTGAGTAAATTCATATCTAAATCAATGGTTAATTGTAAGTATTCTCTGAAACCAGAGCATGTGACTCTGAGAGACAGACAAACAGACAGACCAGATGACTACTATAACCCTCTTGAGCACATTCAGGGTATATCAAGCGAGATTTTAGATTACACTCTTTTCAATCAGCAATTGAGGACAAGAAGTGTGAACAACAACAACAATAATAAAATGTGAACGAAGAAATACATTAAATGAATAATTTATAATGAGCTCATAAGAATATAAAGCTCCTTGTACGAAGACTTAAATCTTTATTGTTGGTAATATTTTGAGTGAAAATTGTGATGTATTGAATATTGTTGATCAGCTGTACCTATTCAAAGTAATAGTTGTTTCAACATCAAAATATCACACATCACTTATTCTTCAAATAAACATTATTTAATATACATATTAGACAGAAAGTCATTCTATTACAAGGCCCCATCTTCAAACACATGGGGAGTAAAGGGTGTGGCTAACTAAGACTCCTGTAGGCCACTTCAGCAAAAATATCCTTTTTTTATTTTCGTCCTTGTTCGTCTTTCATTTTCCTTCTCCCATCCCTCTACTTCATGCTCTTTGTCCTTTCAATCTTTAACATTATGCTAACAATGTCTTCAACATTTTATTGTAGAGGTATTTATGTGCTATCAAATTGAACACATCACATTATATTAACAGTACATCAAATTAACATGTCAACAGCTAAGAACTGAGCTGAGTAGCGATTCAAAATAACATCATTAATTCAATGTGCTAATTTAGTAAACTATCTAATCCCAAATTCTATAAATTGCAAACAAGAGGATTTCCAAAAGAGTTTCAGTCTGTAAGATCCCTCAGGGGTCCTTGAAGGACTAATTTTGTTAGGGCAGAATTAATTCATATATAGATTACATGATTAAAGCAGTATGGATTGGGCTATTGCTCTGCCATTGAACTAGCTACATCCAAGTACTGACAGAGTGTCACTGGTTTCCCAGACTCTAAGACTTTTTAATAAGTCACACCTCTTCTAGGCAATATGTGAGACATTAGGCTTGTGGTGGTTTAGTCAGTATTATATGGGAGACCTAGGCTACTGGTTGTTTTATCAACTAATGCCAATTGATATGGTAAAAAAAAGTAGTGTTTATAAAAATTAGTATCATGTAGTAACATGAGAAATGGATTTATTGTGCAATCAGTTTCATTTTCAATGGCCTATTGTGAAGGTTGTAGTCTCCAAGATTATATGGCTTGATGCACACAATGGCAATTTAGAAGGACAGGAGGAGTTACTTGACATTATTTTAACGAGACACTGACAAGTTAAGATGTTGTTCCACTTCAATACTAGGGAGATCGGAACCTATACTGGAACAGTTTACCACAGCTAAGAATTGGTCCTTGCCTCTCATGCTGAAGTTACAAGTACACTTTGAGTAGAGTTGACAAATGTAAATTACTAATGTAATAATAATATTGTCTGTTTATATATTTCAGTGAAAGTTATAGCTTGCAATTAATTGTTCATTCAGTTAGTAATTATAAAAGCAGACCTCAGTGGTGGAGTTAGCCATAGAAGTTGCATTTAGTAAACTCAAATCAATTCGAGTCGTCAAATCAAAAAGTTTAATATACCTGAAAATCACCATCCAGCAGATAATCTGGCAGATCTTCGGGATGATTGTGACGAAGCCAGTCAACATAACTCACATCCTCGAACACATTATACCTGCATGGTAAATAACACAGATTATTAACATGGTATCAGCTATAATAGTGTACAATGAAACTCCCAAATGGATTAACTGTAGGAGAAACATAAGGATACATAAGTAATTAATTAACATTAGGCTAATACAAAATGTGTATTAACACCAGAGATAGTGTACAGTGTGCTTTTATTGGAATTTGCTTATAAGTATGTGAAGAGTATGATCATGCGCCCACTGCAGACACACACAAGCATACCCATTTTCACGGCGATTCTCGAATAATTGTACTTGCTCTGGGTTAAATGTAGTAGTCTGAGCTGCATCGCCATCCACATCCATGACATTTGTCCCAGTCTCTTCAAGGTCACATTCAGCAGACGAATCGGCACTATCGCTGTCATCGGACTCATTTCCATCCTGATCAGCACCAGCACCATCTGGATTCTCGCTGATTGGAACATCTGGAACCGTGATGGCGTTGGAATTAAATGGACATGCGCCAACTTTCCTGAACCCACTCACAATTGTCTCTGGCCGGACAGCTTTGTACCAAGCAGTAGAAAACAGGGACGAAAACTGAAACTTGGTCACAACACGGCCCGGGTTATCTTGCATGTATCGATGGCACACTTCCGACCAATACACTTTGAGTGGTTTGAAGAAGCTCACATCTAGAGGCTGTGACACATGAGTGGTATGGGGAGGTAGACAGACGATCACCACATCTTGCGAAGCAGCACAGCGAATGGTTTCTGGCTCGTAGTGGGACGAATGTCCATCTAGAAGTAATAGCACTGGACGAGCAGGTGGAATACTCGGGAGGAATAGATCCTTCATCCAAAAGGAGAATAGTTCCATATCTGTCCACCCCTTGTCTGACATACCATACAAAGTGCATGGTACTTCACCCTTTGTCCACTCCACATTCAATCTCTTCCCTTCAAATAAACATGGGTGGAATAACAGTGCCAGCTGCATTAGCACAAGCTAAGATAGTAATCTGCATCTTATTTCCGGACGTTCTGCAGTGAACCTTTTTAGCTCCCTTCAATGTGACCACCTTCGCTGGCTTGTGATCAAGTGGTAATCCCGTCTCATCCATGTTATATATGCGATTTGGAGAGTCAAGCAAATGGTGAGTTGTCAAAGTTTTCTTAAGAAGGTCAAAGTAGTTACTAAAGGTGGTGGCATTAACGGCTTTTGCCCGAGGCTGAGCTAAGGCATCACCCTTTCGAAGAGTGAGCTTTGGCCAACGCTGCATGAAACGCAACCACCACCCCCTCCCTTGGAAATCTTCTACAGGATGCCCCTTCTTGTTTTGTAGTGTTTGGCAGGCTATACCAATTACATCATCCCTGCTTTTGGGGTAGCCAATACGAGCACAAAGAAGTAGCCAGTCATAGAGCTCTTGCTCTTCAGCATGCGTCAAATATGGTGATCTACCAGACTTACAGCCTTGAGTAACTCTCCCGGAAATACGGTCTTTCAGGGTGGTCTTTGGCACACCAAACTCCAAGGCAGCTCTGTTGCATCATTAGACCTCTGGTGGTGGCGGCACAGTACTAAGGCTATTCTTGGCTCAAAAAAACATTACATAAGCTAAATTCTGTACAAGACTACAGTAGGACCTCAGTATAACGGAACTCACTTATCAGGATGACTCGGTATAACAAACGGTACAATTTGCAAAATTTTGTGCATGCCACAAACGCACTGCAAAAGCAGCTGTTTTGCTCCCACCCGTCTCCATTGCTGGCATTTACAATTTGAAGTCAAAAATTTAATTAAACTCAATGAACCTCAGTATAACGAACATTTCACTATAACGAACACCCTGTGGTCCCAAAGTGTTAGACTGAGGTCCTACTGTATTTACAGAGTAAAGAGAATAACTGGCAAAGTAACCTCGTATTAATTCTCATGTGTACTTAATGCAAACACAAAATAAATAAGGCATAGTTACCATGGTAAATATACCATTACATAAATGAGGAATTGGGCAATGATTTGTTAGGTGGGAATATTGCCAATCCTTTCCAAATGTACTGTTTAATTTTTTTTATTGTTTCTTCATGTTTCTTTATCTTTTTCTCCCCATCCCTTTTAAGTGCCTTTATTTTTCTAAATGTCCTATTAACAACAACAGCTGTTGCAGAGAGGCTAGCTCCAAAGGTGTTTTTATCATTATTATATCAGCAACAAATTGGATACATCTCATTACAATTATCAGTTAATCAAATTATAGTCTCAATTGTAGGGAACGGAGTAGCCTGATATTTTAAAGATAATAATATCATTAATTTAATGTGTTTCTTTCATAACATAACTATTTCCAAAACTTTTCTAAATAATATTATAAACAAGAAGATTCCCAACATGATTTTGGTCTGTAATGTCATTAAAGTGCTAACTCAGCAAGGCCATTATATTTTTCTCTCCCAAAAAGTTGATTTTTTTCATTAGACTTGGTAAAGTTTCAGATTAAGATTACATGAAAAAAGTTGATTTTCTTCATTAGACTTGGTAGAGTTTCAGATTAAGATTACATGATATAAAATGAACAGATCGGGTTATTGCCTACCTGCCATTCAAAGCCACTCCCAGTTAATCCAGCTCTAATTAAGCATCATCGGATCCTTGCCATTGAGACTTACTATTGCAGTTCCAATCACTATAGAAAATACAGTGCTTTAGTTATTTATAATAGGAAAGAAAGCAGATCTGACAAAATATTGTTCATTTTAGTGAAACTGTCTGATTAAAGCTAACTAAATAACAACGAAACAAATTTATTGTGTAATCAATTACATTCCACAATTAACATTGCAACCTCAAAATATTAACTTGATGCACTAAATCTTTGGGGCGGCTATTTAGAGAGCATGGTAGAGAGAGTGTGGGTAAGAGAGAGAGAGAGATCGAGATAGAATTACTTGACAATGTTTACAAACAATGACATTTAATCATTGTGGCTGGATATTATCTCTCTCTCTCTCTAAATTTTAGAGAGTGTGTAACTAAAGAGTGTGAGTGTGTGTGTGCGTGTGTATTTTTACAAGTGCACTGACAGTGTAGAATCTCAACTACAACTTCCAGTACCGAATACATAAAAAATTTGGAACAGCTATGTGATCAGGCCTTTGATTCATTACATAGATTTCACAATTACACTTAAAGTTAGAGTGGAGATATTAATAACAAGTACGCCTGTTTACCACTTTTTTTAATTGAAAGTTATAGCTTTCAATGATTCTTGTCATTTGTTCAATTAGTGGCAAATTATAAAAGCAAATCTCGGTGGCTACTCTGCTGTAGTTGTGATTGGCTTACTTCGCTGCAATTACGATTGACTTACTTGGGTAAATATGATTTTCTTGGAATTCTATCTAGTTGTTTCAGCATCTATTTTTGTAAAACCAGTGGCATCAACTGAACACCATGTGACAGCAAGCAAGGAAGTGGTCATAGAAAAAGATCTTTCATACGTAAACAATTTATGCCCTCCTTGGTTAAAGTACAACTTCACTACTGAATCGTGCGAGTGTACAAATTTGTATGAAGACTTGTTGAAATGTTATGTCGGTGCTACTGAGGAGCACACACCTACTGCATACATATTGGATTGTTACTGTGTGACATATGATGCAGTTAAAGATCTGATTGAGATAGGCCAATGTGAATATAACTGCGGCAATAATAGGAATGGTCCTGACATAGATTTCATATACAAAAGACTACCTCCGAACATTTCATCCTGGAATCATTTCACGTGTGGAGAGTTTCACAGGCAGGGAAGTTTGTGTGGAAAATGTGACGAAGCGAACAATTACTATCCTCGAGTGCATTCTTTCAATGTATCATGTGTTTATGGTAACTACTCTTCGCTAAATGTGTTAAAATACACTGTTGCTGCATACGTGCCTTTAACTTTATTCTATTTCATAATATTTCTCTTCAAAGTAGACATTCACTCTTCCTTTCTTCAAGGTTTTATCTTTTTTTCACAATTCATCACTGCATCTCAACTAGTTCAAAGAGTTCTTCTAGTTTCTAGAAACAAGCCAACAATACAGGTATTGATTAAATTTATCGGTGCAGTATATGGTGTATGGAATTTAGACTTCTTTCGTACCTACGATTACCATATTAGTTTAAACATAAGTTCCATGTTTAGCCTCAGTTTAGACTTGTTACTTGCGGTATATCCAATGTTCCTCATGGTCATCACATATGCAGTCATACAACTATACAACCAGAATTACAAGGCAGTTCTCTTTATGGCAAAACCTTTCAAGTTACTCAACAAGAACTGGTCTATAAAGACTTCCCTAATAAATGCTTTCTCAGCATTTTTGTTTCTAACTAATGTGAAGTTCATAATAATCTGTTCTTATCTACTGATTCCTGTTAAGGTGACTCAGCTGAAAGGTTCAGAAAATATTCAAAATGAGTGGAGACTATTCTACGATCCCACAATATCATATTTCGGTCCCGAGCATCGTGTGTATGCATTCATTTCTGTCATTATTATATTTAGTGTCCTAGCTTTCCCAGTGGCTGTGTTTCTACTGTACTCCCTCGCCTGCTTCCAAGAATGTCTGACCATTCTTCCTGATCGCTGGCAACTCTTTTTGCACATCTTCATGGACTCATTTCAAGGCTGCTACAAAGATGGTACAGAACCCAATACAAGGGATTGCCGATGGTATGCATCAATACTTTACCTGTCACGCCCTGCACTGCTGGTTGTCTATGCAATCACAGCCGATATAGCTTTCTTTCCACTTGCAGCAATCATAGTTACACTTATCGCAATGTTAACAATAATCATTGATCCTTTCAAAGCACCCTTGAGCCACCTCTCTCCTGCTGTGTCTACTTTTATCCTTAGTGTTTCAATTTTGTACGTGAGTGCTGCCGGCACAGACATCACTGTTAACAAAAATATTTCATTTAACTCTACTTTTTATGTTATAACTTTTGTAGTAAGTTTAATTCCTTTATTCTACGCCTCTGCTCTGACAGTGCAGTGGATAACCATGTCGAATAACGTATGTTCAAAGATTCACACCAGATGTAGCATTTAGTAAACTCAAATCAATTGTAGTCGTCAAATCAAAAACTTTAATATACTTCTGACATCATTTTTGTGTTCAAGTTTATTATATTGTTAAGAGGAACATTATAGAGATGATAGTTTTTATGAAATATAGCATAAACTTGTTTTGGGGTTGTCTGTTAATAGTTTGTGATGGGAAAGTGACTAAATAGGTGGCATCCAATTTAATTTGTGGGGCAAGACTGTCAGCACAGTGACCGTTATTATTACACTTAAAACAAGTAACCGGAGAGGTTTCTTTTAGAAGTGTCTGACTCTATATTAGTTTTATGGGACTGAAAATGTGCACAGCCATTGTAGAAATTGCTGTTAGAAACTTTTCTTTGGTTGTGAAATTTGTCTGCATATACATGCTATGTTCAAGACAATAATTTGACAAAGTCTGCACACATTGTAGGGCTTACCTTTGCATTGCCAGTGAGCAAGCATGTTTGTAAGAAGTTTTAGGCTCACAGATAAAAGTAAATACTGACCTTTACGAGATAAAACAAATAACAAAACAAGAAGCCTTACTAGCAACCACTCTTAGATCAGATTTAGCTAGACAATTGAGCTCTGAAAGCTTCCTCAACACAATAATTACATGAGATGAGACACGGTCAAAACATTCTCAAGCAAAGGAACACACTCAATAATTGCACATCCTTACACACTATCATACCTGTGTATAGTAGAGTAAAGATTCTTACCAGGCTGCATAAGGAGAAGAATTTTGGCAATGTGATCCGTCTTTTCCTCATGTCTATTTGCCCTGAGAGGTAGCTCTTCATCTCAGATTCTTTGGTAAGTATCTCTTCCTTGAACTTCTGACTTTCAAATTTGATTAATCTGATACTGTAATAGAAACAATCATTCCCAGATGATTCACACTTTAGCATTTGTTCGTTCTTTCTCCTCTTTTGTTTAAGCCTTCTACTCTTTTCTTTGGCCCTTCTATACTATTTCATCATAAGGGTGTGAATATGCTCAATAGAAGGCTTTGACATGCTAATTTCCTACTATCTCATCCACCAGAGTCTTCGTCAGAATCAGAGCTAATGGTCAAAGAAAACAGATCTGAGCTGTCTGTTATTGAGTCTTTAGATGTTCAGGTTGCTACTTCTGTGCTATCTGTTGGGTCTTTCCTGCCCTATTTTATTTTCACTATGTTCAGTTGCCTCTCTTTTCATGTTTCTGATGGCCATTCTTTTCTTCCTTGTGCTGAGAGGCAGGTTAGGCTCCTTCTATTAGGTCGATTTTGTGATCTTTTAGTATTGTTCTTAGTATTGTCTCAAGTAACTAAAGTTCTGTCAATTGATGTAACAAAGTAATAATACAATGTGTTTGAAAATTTTCAGTTGCAACAGTGTCAACACACCAAAAAATACATATATATTATTCATTTGATACAGGAAAATATCACGAGTCTGTTGGCTAGTGTTTACACGAGTGTTGCAGGCACAAGTGTAAATATGGCTAATCAGACGAGTGATACTCTTGAGGTATCCAATGAATAATACATTTATTATACACTGCTCATGTGTGAATACTATAGTAACAAGTTTCTTGTACAATTACTGGTGGGATGTAATAACCCAACGTGATAATTCTGAACATAGGTGATATGGGAAAAAATTTCTTTTTTTCCTCCAATTTCTTGCTTGTCATTCCATCATGCTTTTAGAGCGGCTGCCCATTAGTAAATTTATCACAATTATTATTCATGCTTTTAGTGTCACCAGTTATGTTGAATCTCCTTTTTATTTCACCACTCAATCTCCAATTATTTTCAGCACTCTATCTTTAATTTGCTCATTTACTTTTCTTATTGTTAGCTACTTCTTCTAGTCTCTCCATGGACCTAATGAACACTAATTCTTCACAAACTTAGCATGATACTTCAAAATATTTCTTTACGTCACCAACATCATCACATTTTTTTCACATGTGTATGCTCTCTTTTGGTCAATTCACAGCAACTGTAATCTGTTTGTGAGCTTTCATTTTCCCAATGGTTATTGAACTTAAAATTGTTTTCTGTCAGTTGTGTCACCCCCTTTCAGATACTCAATAGATAGTTTACAATTCAGGTATAAGATTGTTTTTGCCACTGGGCTATTTTCGTGGTTTTAAAGCCTCTGGCTATGTATGTGTTGTTGTAACTCCCACTACCCACAACAGCTTTCAATACAAAAAGGAACACTGAGGAATGATACAATTCCTTCAAGTTTCTGCCAATAGCCAAGACAAAATATTTTTATATTGAATAGTCAAAAGCATGAATACTAAATCTGAATTGTTAATAATTTTCTTCTGCAGTGCATTGAATAATGTTGAATTAGCATCAGCTACTGGCAGACGAGTCATTCAACATTCAGTTCAAACCTCTACAATCTTGGCTCAGTCTCTGCAAGTAATGGATCACTGCAGTGTTCTCTGTGGTGTAGGTATGTCAATGGATCGTGTTTGTGTTCACAAGCTGTGACTGAGCAGCTCAACTGTGGTGGCGTTTATGTCTCCAGTATGGTCATGTGTGGTTGTGTTACTGTGAATGAAACTGAGGCAGTGATGACGGTGGGACAATGTCCTTATGGGTGTGGCTATTTGAACACTGCAGAAGACAAGTATTCCAATGACCTGGATCTGTGCAAGCGTTTTAACAGACATGGAAGTTTGTGCAGCTCTTGTAGTGCAGGTTATTATCCTCGTCTTCATTCTTATGACCTGCACTGTGTTGCTTGCTGGAGAAATAGTCCCCTTTTTGTGGAAGTACTTTGTGTTTGTACTTCTTCCACTTTCAATCTTTTACTTTGTAATTGTCTTCTTCAAATTGAATACCTTCACATCTTCTTTCCATGGGTACATTTATGCCAGATTCTATGTTCACCCATGTTTTCATGAGTGTATTTCATAAAGATAGAAGACTCAACAAGATTTGTTAGAAGGTGTATGAAGTTTGTCTTGTCCATTTGTGGAATCTGGAGTCTTGATTTCTTTTATTTCTACGATCATAAACTCTGCCTTCGTACAAACACATTAGTTGCATTGGCTCTCAATTATATTGTAGGTGTGTACCCGCTATTGCTTATGCTGGCAACATTAGGTCTGACCATGCTTTATGACGAGAATTTCAAGCTGCTAGTTCTAGCGTGGAAGCCATTTAAAAGTTTCTTTCATGTGTTCAAGAATAATTGGGACATCAGGACTTCAATTGTAGATACCTTTGTTCGTTTTCTGATCATGTGTAAGTTAAGTTCCTAGGAGTTTGTTTTGACTTGCTAGTACCAGTGAGAGTATACCAATACAGTCCACCTGGCAATGTCTCTTCTTTCTGGAGGTTCTACTACGATGCTGAGGTCTTATATTTTGGAAGAGTTCATCTTCCATATGCCATACTTGCTTTGGTTGTATTCTTTATCTTCACTGTAATTCCAGTGCTGATTTTCATTTGTTATGCTTTTGGATTTTATCAAAGACTTTTGCAGATGTTTCCACGTCGCAGGCAAGTCTTTCTCCACACATTCATGGATGCCTGTCAAGGTTGTTACAAGAATGGATCAGAATTTGCTACAAGAGATTGCCGATGGTTTTCTGTTGTTCCTTTCCTTGTCCATTTTTCGTCGTGCTAATCGTATGCAGCTGCTTTAAGTACTTCTATTTTCCCTCTTCTGTCCGACATTTTTGTAGTTGCTGGTATAGTTACTATTCAGGTGAATCCTTTCAAACAGAACCAGGAGAGATTGTTGGTATTGTTTGTGGTTTTTTTCTCTGCTTGGAGGTTTGGTATACAACAACTTATCAAGTGTAGAAGTTAGTCTCGGTCAAACTCAGAATGTTGGTACTGTTTTGCAGTATTTGACAATTGTTTTGGCCTTATCTTGTCTAACTGTTTATTTAGTATATCGTACTATTTTTGGTTGCAAGAAAATGTTTTGGTCTAAATAATATTTTTATATGTATATTCTAATTCTGACACTCAGTAAGTCAAATTATGTTATAGTGTTTGTATTGCATAGCAATCTTTATTGCAATGGCGCACTCGTAGCCAAGGGAGGTTCAGGGGGTTCGGTTGAACTCACCTTTTGAGTGATAGGAAGTAAATAATTTAGCCAAACCCACATATAGCTTAGAATATCATCAGCTGTTCGATTGTGACTGAACCTGTGAAGGAATTCTTTGCTATTTTCCTGGATGTACTTTGTACTCTGTATATGGACGCCTAGTCAGAGTCCAAGTGACCTAATAAACATTCAGCTCCTTGGCTACAAAACTTCACTCTCAAAATGTCATGAGTAAAGTAGCTACGTTACATCTGTTCTTTATAAAACGTAACGTAATGCACTTGTTGAATAACTTATAGTACGAATGGTGTATTAATTGTGCACTGTTTGTATACAGCTCATCGTAGTGGTTGGTAGCCAGGTTATGCGAGGTTGTTATATCACTAGCAGTTTACCGTTTTTCGGTCGATTATTAACATTTTGAAATAGAACAACTATATTATATATTATAGCGTTGGTGCGGTTATTTATTATTTTATATCACAGAAGAATGAATGAAGAAAACAAAGTGGGTGTGTTTTGTGTCTTTGAAATCCGAACCCTCCAATGCAAACTTCTGGCTAAGGGCCTGAATGGATATATTTTTTAATGTATGTATTTCATGTAGCTCATTGCAGGCTCTATTCTTTCATTAATTTGGAGTGTGAGAATGGAAATGAACTACATACGTGTTAATGAATAATGTAATTGTGTAATGAATATGTACCCTTATAATTAGGCTATCTTGCTTGTTTGCCGTTTAGCCTTTGAAGGATAATTAACTTTGTTTTAGTCATAATTTAAATACCGTAGATGCGGGTTGTTAAGCGTCCCTTTTATGTTAAGTGCTGTTTTTGTGGCACCCATTTTCTTCCCAGCTTTTAGAACTTTTTATTAAGTTCTGTCTTGTTACCACTCGATATTATGTGCCCATTTTCTTAACATTTTGAGTTATAAGCAGGGGCACTTAAAACGCCACAATAAAAACTAAACATGGCTCATTGTTAGACCAATAGCCAGTATCAGTGTTCTATGTATGTCAAAGTTTTGTTTAGAGATAAGGTTGGGGAAAGTCCACTGCTTTGTATACTAAGTTATGAGGAAATTGAGTTTATGAGAGTAATTGCCACCAAATTATTATGAGCTGCAAGTTTTAATTTTGGGTTCAGCCTCAATAGCATACTGTATACATGTGCTAATAAGCTAACAGTTTTGGGGGGAAGCTGGAAAT
>WLWD01003888.1_pt1 | contig 38602 bp, 20 predicted proteins | sample 6712731 | NCBI WGS metagenome assembly WLWD01 (sample SAMN12718690, study PRJNA576275) | sponge metagenome | isolation source: marine sponge | host: Mycale hentscheli | place: New Zealand: South Island, Marlborough, Capsize Point | collected 2014-11-01
AGAGGAGGGTTGCTAGGGGTGACAGTGTGGGGGTGTTGCTTACATGCTAGCGCTCATTGAAAGCAAAAGTGTTAATTTCTTTTGCAAGTTGCTGAGTTCAGTGGCAGCAATGGCTGCTTTTGGGAGCAGCAGCAATGGTTTATTATTTTTAAGGTATTGAAACTGGTAAAGGTGGTTTAGTAGATGGAGTCCGTTATTACTGAAGTTATTAATGTTGTACCCTGCCACACAGTGGCGCTTTAGGAATTAATTTAAGGGGAGGGGGGCGAGCTTGAGCTATCTCAAGGGGGGCACAACTTTCGTACATAATTAAGATAGAAGAGGAGATGGACTTCCCAAGAGAATAATTAGAGCAGCAATAAACTAATGATTTAAGCATTTGCAATCACTTTCGTTCACTTTTTAACTTTGTTTCTTTTTTTTGCCTACACATTTTTAAGAATATTTCAAGGGGGCCGAGTGCCCCTCCCCCCCCCTTTAAACAAACTCCTGCATTAGTATCCTCTACCACCTGATCCTCTACCACCTGGTTTGGTGTTTAGTTGCATCTGTCCGCTTTTTTTTCTCTCACTTGCTTCTCTTGACCCATATATTCATGAATGCAAAGACCACGGTCGGTGTTCTGAAGACGCTTTACCGACCCACCTCAGTGTTAAATGAATATGCACCACCAGACCGTCGTTACTGATGATGCTTTACTGACCTGTTAATGACACTTTATCAACCCATCTCACTAATGAATTATTCATGAGTACACACACCTTTGTCCTCAATACTGACAGACAAGCGTATTCTGATGATGCTTTACCAGCCTGTTGATGACGCTTTACCAGCCTGTTGATGACGCTTTACCAGCCTGTTGATGACACTTTACCAGCCTGTTGATGACAATACACACACCTTTGTTGTCATTCCTGACAAGCAAATGTATTATTATATGAAATATTTATTACAGCTACTGGCATTTATATTGATTATTATTATTTTTATTTTTTTATTTTTTTCCAGGAATGTGTTCCCCATAGTTACAGTCTGGGTGAGATCCATCAGGCCTACCACGAGGCTCGGGGCAGACCTGTACTCCGGTACTTGAGGACAGTATGGGCAGATAAAGTCAGGTAAAGGGTTGTCATCATAGCCAGTCAGCATTCTATTAGTAAAGTGTATGTACAGGAAAGTTGTTGAGGGTAAGACCTGATATGTTGTTTGAAACAGCTGTTGTAACTTCCTAGAATAAGTATGTCACTTAGCACAAGAAGATTAAATCTCTACTTCAAACTAAATCTGCTAACATAAAGGAGGGTACTATTTCAGATTCTACTTTAATTGGTGCTATTTATTGGCTGTATGGAATTTAACACCTTGCTAATATTTCATTGTTATATAGCACTTCACACTGCCTTAGCTCAAGTGAATTTCTCTGCAATAGTTTCAACGTAACCATGGAGTTTTGACATGTCCACTTTTTAGCTTTACTTTGTTAATAGTAATTATCCAATTCTGCTCGGATGAAGTAATGATTGTATATTTCTATGGAGATACGTTTCTAAGGAGTAATGGGCATATTAAGTAAGGCATCATAGGGGGAGGGGGGGGGGGTCATGTAAGCATCATCCCTGCCCCCAGGCCGAAACAATTATTATTGACAAAGGACGTTTTAATTAATATTATCAAAAGTATTTGAGTGGGTGGGGTCACAACTATGTGACGGGGTGAAAGGTGGTTGTCACTTTAGCAACAGCTCTTTTACAAGACAGATTAAAAAAGCAAGTGGCACGTTATTTGTTACAGAGCTAAGCCATCTTTGAGATCTTTACAGGCAAATTAAGAGGTACCCGTTGTGTGCATACTCATTACATGTTATTCGAAATAGGCTAATGAAAATTTCCTCACATAATATTGAAAAACAGAGAAAACATCCCCCTACTTGTAAGTGATGTCATGAATCATAGAGTGGGTAATGCTAGAAAGTGTGAGGATTTAGTCCCTAAGGTAGCATTGATACTGCAAGCTTGTGTGGTTTGTGGTGGAAGGGGGGGGGGGGGGGGGGGGGGAAGGGAGGGAGGATAGTTATTTGCCGGTTTTAATATAAAAATTCTTTTGTTGAGAAATACCGTAGGAGCATATTTACACCGACATTGCGTAAGTAGGCTCGCATCATGATGCCAACGTGTAATTGAATATGATAGAACGAGTTATTACAGTGTTTCTGTGGCAAATTGAGAATCCTCTTTTATAATTTTGTTTAAATGATGCGTAGTGTGAGTTTCTTTATGTATTTGTTGTCTTTCCTTTTCAGTTCTGTTTGTGGTCAAGTGGGTCATCGTCATCGTATTGGTAAGCGAAAGTTGGGCATGCCCATGGAGAAGGAAGCCCGGGACATGTTAGTGCAGACTAAAGGCAGTGTGGAGGAGGCATGCAGGAATATAGCAAAGAGCAGGGAGAAGAAGGTGTGTGTGTGTGTGTGTGTGTGTGGTGTGTGTGTGTTTGTGTGCTGTGTGTGTGTGTGTCACAAATAAGAATTTATGTTTACTGTGAGACATTATAGTTAACTTCGCTTATTAGTTCTGAAAGAGTTCGTGTGGGCATGCTCTTAAATCCAGTTATCCTCACCCAGGATACAATGTATATATACACAGAAACTCTTCAAAATCTAGTTACTTATCAAGCCTTTTTTTTCCTGTTTACATGTATTAGAGAGTTCAAAGGGAGCAATACAGTATTTTTTTATGTAAAAATGTTGGCATCCTAGTTGGTAAAAGGTCATCACATGTTTTGCTTGGCACAGTCTGTGGCCTATATTATATGGCATTACTCATTGAAACCTCATTAGGGATTTTCTCTCACAGTACCAGGTTATTTCATCTGACACAATATTGAAACCCTGGAGTTGCGAAATATACCTGTTTGTGTGTGTGGGTGGGTGGGTGTGTATGTGTGGGCAGGTGGGTGTGTATATGTGTCTGCTAGAGGCATTAGAAGTGTCAAACGAGAAAGAACAAGTTCAACAAAATTAGCATCCTGGTAGGCAAACGATCCTCACTTGTTCTGCTTCGTGGTGACCTTTTACCAAAACTTGAGATTATATCATTGTCTTCACTAATTGTTCTATTACTGTATATTAGTGACTGATACTCATTGGCCTTCATTTTATACGTATGACCACGCCTCTTCTAAATCTCAGTGTACAAGTTTGGTGGTTGTTGGTTGTTGATTTAGTTGTAGTTTTCTCGTTGTTGGTTTCGGATATAATTGAAGTATTATAATTTTTTTTTCCCTGGACAGTTTGAGTCAATAGTTGAACTAGTTGTATTTGCTTCTCTTTATGTGGCAACTAGTCTGGTTCTTTTAATCCGGAAGAGATTTGGTCAATGCTTGACACAGTTGGCCAAGTTTCACAGAGATGTTGACGTCTGTAAGCTATTTTTGCTGTAATGAAAGAGAGTGGTTATACTATTATCATCATTGTTGTGTTGTTGTTGTTGTTGTTGTTTATTTTCTGTTATTTATTAATTATTTTTATTTTGTTATAATGTATTTGTCGTGGTGGATGAGCTATTGTGCTGCATACTCAAGAGTGGCTGTGTTTTGACTGTATGATGTATCGTGTGTAGATTCTGGAGCTCTTGGACCTCATGAATGGCCTCAGGCATCGAGACCAATCCCTTCGTCCGCTAGACTGGGATACCGCCGCTGAAGCTCTGTCTCGGAACGGCATGGACGTCAAGGCGACATTTTACGTCATCCAGGCGGACTTGCTTGAGCCATTGTACGAGTTTATCTTCAAGGAGATGAAAGACGTGGAGCAGACGTACAATGAAAACATTAAGAAGATTATCGTGAACAAGGAGGATGTGGGCAAACATTCCGTGGAGGTATGAAGTTGGATTCAGTAAGCATGTGGTTTCATGCATTAGTTCTCCCATTGGAGTGTTTTCTGAGAATAATGAGAAGTTGCATATCTTCTTCTTTTTTTTTTCTTTTTTTTTCCAGAACAGTTGCTTTGTATAATCTATGGGTGAAACCCTGCAATTGATGTTAATCAGTGAAGTGTGACTATCTGATATGTTTGGGTAGTTGTTTTTTCTTCTTTTTTTTCTTCTTTTTTTTCCAGAACAGTTGCTCTGTATAATCTATGGGTGAAACACTGCAATTGATGTTAATCAGTGAAGTGTGACTATCTGATATGTTGGGTAGTTTTTGTTTTGTTGTTGTTGTTGTTGTTTGTTGTTTTGTTTTGTTTTTTTCTCTTCATTTGATTTGTTGGTTTTGAAAATAGTTTTATGCAAGATCCTCTCCGGTCTACATAATATACTAACTTTGATTCAGTCATTCTCGGCTGAAATAGTTATAATAATAGCAAATTTTTCTCTGTTCAACAGCCAATGTTGTTAATTATAACTTAACCTGACGTTTAGACTTCTTGACCCCTGAAGAGGACTTCGGCAAGAAGTCGAAACGTCGGGTTAAGTTATAATTAACAATATTAGCTGTTAAAAAGAGAAAAATTTGCTATTATTACACTAACTTTATATAGCTTTTGGGTTGGTTGACATTGCATTTGCTGTGTTTTAGGCTCGTAAACGTATCCTAATGTCTGAATTCAAGTTCCATGAAGCTGTGAAGGCTCAGATGGTGTTGGATTTGATCGATTTGGTGGAGGCAGAAGGAGACCAGAATAATCCTCTTCACCACTACATCCAGGCTGTCAAAGATTTCAACTCTGTGGATGAGGCACTTGCCTTCCTCAGTAAAGAATGCCCAATATGCTATTGCCATTATTCCATCCATGAGGTATATACACAGAGTTTCATGCAAGGATTTTTTTTTGGAGTGGAGAGAGGGGAAAGTGGGGTGGGCGGGGGGGGAGGGGGGGGGGATTTTGAGTGTAAAGTTGAGGTACTTTTTTGTTTGTTTGCAAAGAAGCTTAGCATAAAAGAAGAGCTATTGTCAATATGGGCTATTTTTCAAAAGATACCTTCATGAATGGGAAAAGTTTATGGAGTCAAAGTCACTGGAGAAAGCACCAGTGCTCCAAGAGGTCCTAAAAGAACTGGAATTTTTAAAGACATTCTAACTAAGTGATATTGTGCTTTTAATTTGGTATAGCTACAGCTGAGAGATTTAAAATTAAAAAAATTAGATTATGAAATCAGTGTACGGAACAGAATTAGGCATGACTAAAGAATTGCCATTGAATGCTATATATAGAACATTTGTTTTTGTGAAATATCTCCCCATATTGCACACTGACTCGTGCAGTAAGTATTTATATATATATATAATTATATTCCTTTTTCTGGTCCATCAGCTAAAAAAGACAAGTTATTAAATTTGAAGCAGACATTTATTAACTCTCAGCCATGCATGCACTTGAGGTGTACAAGTTACTTTGTCATTCATTCATTCATTCATTCATTCTGTCAACAGCGGATCTTGAAGATAGCTGGCTTTTATGCCTTGAGAGAAGGGGGAACTCAGACTAGATGATGATTTTCAAGTCCCTTTAATTTGCCATGAAGTCCTCAGAAAGTTGTAAAAACCGTATGCGTATGGCTGAGTGTCAAGCACATAAAAGAGCTTTAGAAAGTGTGGATCAGTCCCAGGAGCATAGAATGGCTGATTATTCAGGAGACTGGCCATAGCGCTGTGGAGAGGGGACGCCTGCCTGTGGCTGCACTGGTTCCCTACTCTCCCTCTATCCCTGGACAGCATTTCTTACTTTAGGTTGTTGGGTTGTTGTTTTTTGTCTTTTTGTCAAGTCCTTAATTGCATTGAGTTTTGTTTCTGTTTTCTTTCTTGCTTTGTATCTTATTTGCTTGTTTTGTTTTAGTATTCTAAACGTCATGCCCACAAAAAGGCCCTTGAAGTTCCTGAAGGAGCCAGAGAGCAGGCCAATGTTAAATGCCCTCGCTAGATAAATTAAAATTTATATTCATTAATAGAAGAAAACTGTTATGTTATAAGCTGAAACATTAAGAACTTTGTTATTCAACAATAGTTGCTTCTTTTGAAAATTATTGCATTTTTTAACTAACGCTGAGGGTTTGCACTCTTAGTGCCCTAGTTGTTGTTGTTTAGTGCCCTAGTCATTGTTGTTTAGTGCCCTAGTTGTTGTTGTTTAGTGCCCTAGTTGTTGTTGTTTAGTGCCCTAGTTGTTGTTGTTTAGTGCCCTAGTTGTTGTTGTTTAGCAAAAGTTGTAATGTATTTACTTGTGAGATGAGAAGGGAATTGTTTTTCCTCTGATTTTGATATTTTATTAGTATTATTTTTTAATTTTGCTTGTGTGACTTTCTTTTGTTAATATGGCTGTTCAGATGCTGTCCCTCCCTGGGTGTACTGACTCTGTATGCAAGGAATGCTTCAAGGGACACTTCTCCAATGTTGTGAAGAACATGGAGGTGAAGCACTACAACTGTCCTGTCTGTGCAATGCCAAACATGGCGGACAGAGAGGCTGCTGGGGAGATGTATGTGGAGATCCTTGCAGGCATGGTGAGTATAAAAAAAAGAAAGAATAATGTTCATGTTTAATTGTTCTAGCCCCGAATTGTATTTTTTTGTGTGTGTGTTTGTGTTTTATCTATTTCCTTCTCTGTGTACAGGCCAAGGAATATTTGGAACGTGATGACTACGAGAGAATGCAGTCGAGACTAATGGAGTACTCCCTCATGACTCAGCCCAGCTTCATCTGGTGTGCCAGTGTAAGTACCGATACACACACCCTTTTTAAATTAACACTAGGAACTCATATTTTCACATCTTGTATGTATGGTTGCATGAATTATTTGGCACACATTTAACATGAAAAGGTAAAGGGTTGCATGGATACAATACAGTAGGATGTGCAATTACCTGAACATTGGTTCTCGAACACTTCAGTTAACCGAACACCCAAAATCATGTGCAGACGTGAAGAATTGCTTGATGACACCCCTTTGTTAGTGTTTTTATAATACATTTCTATGATGTTCAGTTGTCTGAACATTTCAGTTATCCAAACACCGCTCAGTTCTAACGTGTTCAGATGCTGACATTCTACTGTATATAATTTGTGCCATAGGAGAGCTGACTGAATAGGAGACATACTGTGAGAGAAAGTTTGAGTTTAGACACCACTGGTTTTTGTACTTCTAGCAGTAAGAATATAAAGTAAATAGCAACTACTCCTTACAATTTGAAATTTTGAAGTGGGGTGTGCATCAATTGGAAAAACAAAGCGGAAGGGAATGTTGTCTAAATATAGTGATCCATTATCAGAGTTTGTTTAGAAGGGGCTTGAACTATCACACTCACAGTACAAGATGATCACTCTGGCTATAGTTCTAAATTGGAAATGGGTTAAGTATATAATAATAATCTGCTAGAGAAACCATTGTGAACGGTGTTTGATCGGAGTTGGCGTGTTTATGAATATAGTGTTTGTAAAACATTGGCTGGGAGTAGCAGAGTGTGAAGTTACGTATTTGTTGTTGTTGTTGTTGTTCCTTAGTGTCCTAATGGGTTCTTGTTTGAGGTGGATGGTGCAGTTGTTCCCAGGGAGATTGCTTGCCCAAACTGTCACAAGAAGATGTGTCACAAATGTAGGAAACTTGTAAGTTCCTTGTAGAATTCCAAGTGAGTATGTGCATTTGTATTCCTGACACATGATATAGGTGGATGACTGTGTGTACTGTCTGTCTGTATGTATGTGTGTGTATATTTAATATTATTATATTACTATTATTATTATTATTACATTATTATATTATTATTATACAGTAGTATTTAAGTGTGGTAGTGAGCAGAAAAAAATATGAATGTAAATGCTCTATTGAAGATTATGAGGTTAATACTTTGCTACACAAGAATTGTACCAGATGGTGTATATATTTTTATATTAATGATATGAAACGTTCTGTACCCTATCTTCACTTCGTCCTCCATTTCTCTCTCCCTCCCTCTCTCTCTCTCTCTCTCTCTCCTTGTTATCTATTTCCAGTGGGAGCGAGCCCATGATGGTCTGAGCTGTGAGAAGTTTGCTCAGTGGAAGCAGGACAATGATCCAGATGCCCAGAAGCAGGGACTGGCTGCTCATCTCAATGCTAATGGAATAGGTAAAGGGTAGTCAGTTGATTACAGTAAAAGTTTAGCTGGTACAGTTGACCCTCCGAACAGTTCGGGGCACACCATTTGTATGTTGAAGCTATTAATACATATCATAAACATCTGACTGTGTTGGAGTAGCATTGTAGATGGTATTCTTAAATTTCACCCGTCCATTCTAACCAGGTGGAACCGTGAGCAGGGGTTCATTAGGGAGGGGCAGGGGCGCTTGCCCCTCCCTTGAAGTCATTTCACCCCCCTTGAAATATTCTTCAAATTTCATAAGCGAAAAGCAAAATTAAAAAGTGAATAATGAAAGTGATTGCAAATGCTTAAATCATAAGTTTATTGCTGCTCTAATTATTGTCTTGGTAATTGAAGCCCATCTCCTGTCTCATCTTATATCTGTACGAAAGTTGTGCCCCCCAGCTAGAGATGGCTACGAACTAATTACAATGAAAAAAATACATAAATATTCTATAATATTAATAAGCCATAATTATTCCTATCAGAACATTTCACTTATCTGAACACCCTCTGGTCCCATTAGTGAGGGTCTACTGTAATTTACTGTTATTTTAAGACATTATTATCACTGTTATTATTGTTGTTATTAGTGTTGTTGATTGTAATCATTGAAATTGTTGTTGTTGTTGTCTTGTTCTAGAGTGCCCTGCCTGCCACATGCGTTACGATCTTGCCAGAGGAGGTTGCATGCACTTCATCTGTACGCGATGCCCTAACGAGTTCTGCAGTGGGTGTGGCCAGTCCATGAAGAAGGGCATGGTAAGATCGAGAAGAACTCTAATGAATTCTTTACATACATGTGTTTGTTTTTGTGTTAGCAATGTGGTAAGTTTGAGTCCTGCAAGAACAAAGGTCTCCACGCCCACCACCCACGAGATTGTCTTTTCTACCTGCGAGATTTTGACGTGAAGGAGCTACAAGACTTCCTTCGCAAGAATAACGTGGAGTTTGATGAGGAAGCTCCCAAAGAACAAGTGGAGGCTGCCAAAGCCAAGATGGAGGAGGAGGAAGGCGGGAAGAAAAAGAAAGAAGGTAAACCTGAGAGAGTAAGCAATGAAGGGAAGAGGAAAAAGTTTGTACTTCAGTAGCAGCTTCTTGAGCATGGCATTCTGCTGCTGCTTTTTCTTTTCTTTTTTCTTTTCTTTTTTCATTTTCTTTTTTTTTCTTTTTTTCCCCCGCCTATGTTGTGGTTATATTTGTTGTTGTTGATGATGTTGTTGTTGCTGTATAGATGGTGAGGTTAAGTTGCATTGTAGCGTAATGCTTCAGAAGGAGACACCAGTGGGACTGCGTGATGAAGAATGTGGCGCTGAAGCACCAGCAAACCACGCTGGACTCTGCTCGTAGGTTGAACCTTGACTGAACTAGGCGTGGTTTGTGGGTGTGGTACTAGTGTAGCGGATTTGGAGAGGGAATAGTAAGCTACAGGGGAGCTTTGGCATTTGTATTCCGTTGCGGACAGATAAAACTGATATAAATTCTTGTTAGCAAGGTAAGGTACCACTCTGTACTGCTCACTGTGTTATTATATTATTATTAACAATCTAATTAAATAATACTGCCCCTGACTCATTCCTTAGTTAGCGTTATGAACTACTTAATTGCCTTGTCAGCTCAGAAATTTTTAGACGTGTGTTTTAACTCACAGTAATACATCAGACACATCACACAACGCATAAGCACATGACATGACATAAGCACATGACATTATTTACGTACCATTTCTCGCTGTATGACTTTCATTATACATTACACACACACTCGCGTATACACACCTTCTAGAATTCACTACAAGGAGTATTTGGTGGACAAGATCAATAAGAACAAGCTTGATCCCATCACAATGTATCCCATCTTGAAGATCAAACTCATGCTCGAGAGGGAGGAGATGGCCGTACCTAAGATCAATGACGAGAATGACTTGGAAGATGAGACTGAAGAACAGTACAATGCAAGACTGATTAATGTTAGTGTGTGCTTGGTGTGTGTGTGTGTGTGTGTGTGTGTGTTTATAGTGTGTGTGTATGTGCTTGGTGTGTGTGTGTGTGTGTGACTTGAGGGCGATCTCTTGATTTTGACAATTTCAGCAAATAGGTCTGAATGAGAAATATATTAGTCGTCTTGGGGTTTATTTCTGTTTTGTTGTTGTTGTTTTTTTGTTTTGTTTTTTCAATTTATTTTTTTTGTCGTCTATTATTTAAATACATATTGAGTATCTATTTCTGCCTAATTTTAGGGTGCCAATGATCGTAAAACTCAAATTGCCAATGATAATCTTATGAAATTCTAGTAAATGTAGTTGTTGTTTTGTTGTTGTTTTTTGTTTTTGTTTGCTTATATTATGTACAAACACCTTTTAATAAAGTCGCGTTATATATGGCATTACCAGTGTGTGTGTGTGTGTATGTGTGTGTGTGTGTGTGTGTGTGTGCAGCATGTGAAGCGTGTCCTCCCTCTACTCAGGCAGGGAGACAATGATGAACCTGACAGAGCCAATGAACCTCTAGCAGTTCTAGACATAGAAGCAGAGGAACCTGAACCTTAACTGTCATCTTTCTTACTTCTGTGTATATTGTTCTCTTCCCACCTCCCGCCCTTTTCTCAGTTATGTTTTTGTTGTTGTTTTGTTTGTTATTTGTTTATTGTTTGTGTTGCACTAGTTGTGAAAAACGGCATTGTTTTGAAAGGTAGATAGCCTGGTAGCACGTTCCTCAATAGTATCAGATGTGCTTTATTTAACATTCAGGCCGATAGAAGTAAGTGTACAGGTGAACATCATCTTGTAGCAGGATCTGAAGTTGTAGCTAGTTATGATGTAAATGATAATTTGAAAAGGAGTTTGGTGGATCTGTTGCCCTGAATTCCGTGTGTTAGAGTATACTGTCTTTCTCGGGCAACCAGACATATGGGGTAAGCACTTGGTCATGTGCTTCTAGCATGTATTTAAGGAAGTCCTGAAACAAACACAATCATTTAACTTCAAGCCTTTATCAAATTATTAAAATAGTACATTTAGCAGAAGCTTACAAACAAATTGCATTTGACTTTTGCAGTATAGCTATTGAATTTGAAAGCACTAACAATTAGTGTTGTTTTAGTTAACTAGAATTTGGGGGGAAAAGTAAAACTAAGCATTCAAGATATTTTTTTTAGTATCAATAACTAAAACTAAGGAAGTCTGGAATTGCTAAACCAAAATAATCACATGCATTGATGTTTATTTGAAGCAATTGCTTCAAAACGCCTTCATCAAGCACTTACAAAGGAGGTACTTGCCTCATGTCTGCAGGCAATACATACCTTTCTCTATTGGTGACTAATCTCCATTGGACACGGAAGCCATAGGAAGTAGTATTCTAAAACCAAAACCCCTTAGTTTTGGGTTATTCTACTTTTGGTAAGAATAACTAAAACTAACTGTAGAAAACATGAAAACACTAAAACTAAATAATTTTAGAAGACAGAAAATTGATAATAACTAAAACTACCAGTAGAGTGGATGATAAAAACTAAAACTAAGTAATTTTTTTTATTGTAAACAATCACCTTGAATTATGTCATTTAAACGAAGGTATAAATTGCCACCAAGTAATTATTCTAACGATATAAAATATATCATACTTCATTTATAAAACCTAAGATTTCATAGAAATATGCTATTTTTGAGGGAAATATTAAATTAAAAAATTAATTTGGGGAAAAAACTAAAACTAAATACTCAAGATATTCTTTTTTAGTATGAATAACTATAAAACTAAGCAATCTGGAACCTCTAAACCAAAACAACACTGATAGGAAGGTCAGTGAAGGCCTCCATGGATGCAAAGTGTTCTGTTTCATTTTTTAAAAAGTAAGGATTAGACTACTATGTCTAAAATGTTGGTAAAAATAAAACAACATCAAATTGTATTAACATAATAAATAACGAGTCTATATAACAAACTTTGCCTTTCATCAAAAATAATATTGTTCGGCAAATTATAAAAAAAAATAAAAAAAAGTAAATAATTAATAATGGCAATTCCTTAATGAAGGTCACCAAAAGTCAAATTGGAGGCATCTATAGATGTGGTGACATCATTCATGTGTGCCATTAAATGCACAATTTTTCTGCTTGTGCCTCTCTGCTGAAATTCACTTGCAACAATTTGTTCACATATGCATGAGGTAGGTTTATATGTAGATGATTCAGGTAGACACAACTGAACTATTATGCACAGGAGTAGAAAGAAACAAAAGAAGTGCAGGGTTCATCACTATGACATGACACCAAGCCCGGTTGCCGAACAGTCAGACGTTTCAACTTTTGGATAGTCAAGAAGAGCAGCATTCGATAGCAGTGTGGTAAAGTATTGCTGTGTGGTAAAGTACCCTATAGCACAAATACATTTACACATGGTATGGATTATAAGCTTCATAATATCTTTCTATATTGTGAAGCCATTTGTCTCAGAAAAAAGAAGAAGCATGAAGTAGCTAAGAAGAGGCATAGATGGCAGGAACTAATCCCAACGTCATTACAGCTATATTTACTTTGTAAGTGAAGGTTTTGTGACAAAACAAACCCAACAAATGTAGCTAAGTAAATGCAAATAATTGTCATTAAAAAGTGAGTATGAAAGCTTTCAATGATCCTTCCTGAGTCACAGTTTGTACAGAAGACAAACTAGTGCTTAGCTAGTTGTAATGTAAATGATTTGGTTTTGCAGGTTGCAATTTGATTTACAGAAATACCATATTCTATTAAATGACTAAAAATATGTAATGGCTGTTTACTATTTATGAAAATATCCATGTAGCTAGAGTGCTTTAAATTGTGGCATTCTCTTAGAATTGACATTGATAGCACTAAGCACTGGTACAAGCAAAAGATAATAAAAGAAACAACAACAAAGCAAAAACAAAACAAACAATAAGCAAAAACAATACCAAAATATATGAACATCAATATAGAACATTTCCCATCTGATCAACTTGTCTATTTTTGGCTGTAACTATTCACTGTTTTTTTGTTTTGTTTTTGTAGTAGTTGTTTTGAGTATTAGTCAGTATTAGCTAGCGGCAATAGAAATTCAAGTAATTATGACAGAGACAAAATGGTGATAAAAACTAATAATATTAAGTTAGCTAATGTCTAGAGCCGAGCTGTAATGCTAGCTAACAGGAAGTCAAAAAATGTTTTGATTAATACACATACAATTCAATGTTGGAGAGAGCTATGTCTTCATTATCTCGTGGCTCATCGCGACAAACTCGCATCTTTATACCATTTGTGGTGGTATTTGGCAAATGCTTCAAGAAAGGAACATCTTCTCCACACCTAGTGTTGTTCCACAAGTAATTGCCACAAAAATTATTACCTGGACACCGTTGGCCGTCGCATGTCCAATCACCGGTAATGAAATGTGGGAGAACTTGCGAACACCAACAGTTACCAGCTGCAAATGACCAGACGTGAAAGTCTCCAGTAGACAAACTGACTCCATCAAGATAGTTGTCATTGATGCTGTATCCACCTGGTCTCATATTATGTATGCCGTCCACTGTCCCTATACCATATCCTCTTATTTGACCACAAATCTTGGAAAACGAAATACCATAGGAGCCGAATGAGACTGAAGTGCATCCTGGGTCATCTTCGTTGACAACACATGTTCGTATTCCTTCAAAAATTTTCGACTTCAACCCCGCGGGGCAGGAGGCTACGTCTAGCTCAGCTAGTCTCATCCATCCTCCAGTAATATTCCCGCACGACCTATTCATGTCACAATACACACTGGTCAACTGGCCAGTGCTCGATCGCAGGAGATAGTACCCAGATTCAGCCGAGGAATTTTGGTTGAGGACATCGCTGCAAGATTCAAAGTCTGCATCTAAAACTTGATATCTTACGAACTTCCTTTTTTCTAACTCGCAATATCCTGTCAGTTGTTGCTCAAACTGAACTAGAAAGTCAGAAAATATGAACGAAAAGTTGTCAAAGGCATAATAGCTAGGGAAATTTCGAGTGTTCTCACATAATGGACTCTTCATGCTCGATTGTAAACTGCCAATTTTGGCTAAAACTATTATCACTAAAATAACAACCAGAGCCAAAACTACAAGAGAAGTAACTGCAAACAAGACTCGTCCCAGATTTTGCTTTGAATACGGCAAATGCCACTTCATTTTTGTCCCACTTTTAGGGTCTCTGTAGACATTTTCTGCTCTAGTTATTATCTTTTGTGTCAGACAATTATCAAGTGCCTGTCCCTCTGTTGGTGGACTGACTTGATCCAGCTTGGAAGATTTTTTCAACCCATAGGTTCTTTGTTCCACCTCTTCATAAACGTCTTGAGTGTCATCCATGGTCATGTATTCATCTGAATTTGCATCCAGACCGCAATGGTGTTCATGGTTATGTTGGACAATCTGGTTATCTCTATAATCGCTCCCACTCATTTCAAACCCAGGCCAGACAATATGACTGGAACATCGACTTTATGTAAGATATCTTATAATCATTACTTTCAGTTCTAAAAATGATTAGATTACAGCTGAAAGTGTTTGGAGAGTTCTTTCTGAGTAAACATCTATACATGTTACATTCTTTCATACAATAGTGTCTATCAAATGTAAGCTGTTGCCAATAAACATGATCAAATATGAATTATGCTAGAAAACATATAGAACTTTTGTGATGTGCCTGTATATTTTCTTATTTTAATGCTAGATTTTTAATAGCTTAAGGACAACCAGTGTATTCTGCTAAATATGCGGCTTGCATTGTCTGATAGATCAGAAGTATAATGATGCCTTTTTTTGTTAAGAAGATGTGACAAAAACCCCGTAAGTAAAAGAAGTGCAATAAGGATGGTATCTCTCTAAGGAAACAATTTAGTATTTGATCTTATTTGGAGCTTCTAACTCTCAGGTTTAAACTAGCACTGCTAGATTGCATTAAGTCTATGTCTGCCAATTTCAGTAAAAACAACCTAAGCTAGCTATTTATTACATGATTGGTATTTAGAAAAGCAATTTGGGTTCCAAAGTCATTCATCAGTTCAAATCTATCAATAACAACCATTATAGTGATCTTTTAGTTATATGGAGCCACATCACCTTAACCTACATGTATAATGTATTATGTGATAATTATATAGAACTTGTGAGTTTGATATATCTCCTATCTAACAGTCAGATTATTTTCAACATAGCTCACTTTTATTCACAGAACATTAATTATATAAAATTACACGCAACATTATCATTTTTCTAAAATTAATTAGTGTTTCATACAGGTAGCTAATTCGCTTCAGTAGCTAGCTATTTGCTATTCCATTGTCTGTCTCCTGCTAAATCTTGTGCTACTTAATTATAACGGTCAACTAGAATTATTAAGAGCATTAATTAATTTGGATGGCTCTACTAAGGGGCTAGCTAGTGCTATCTCCTTTAATGTATAGTACAAGAATTTATATAGGCAAACAAATTGAAGTTTCTGTTAGCTATATTCAAACTCAACTCAATCTACGCAATCATTTTAGAGGTGCAGTTTTTCCAAGAATTAGTGATTGTGTGAGATGATATTGCAAGCTGTGAATTATTATACTAGTACATATATATATTCATTTATTAAGGAATCTTTGGTGCTCATTGCAAAAGAATTTGTATTCGTTGTCCCAACAGTTTCAGTGAAGTGTGAATTTGTCCACAGCAACAGAGGGAATATGTGTAGTAATCACACTGCACTCGTCTGATTTGCTGATTTGGAATGGAAGACGATAAATGCTCTGATACTAACTCTGAGGAGTACACCACCATGGGAGAATTACAAGAAGAAGTGTATGAAGAGATACCTCGACAGGCTAGTGAGGAGAGGGGCAGTGTGAGAGACGGTGTGACATCTCACTCTCCATCGCAAAAGGAAAGTAAGATTAAAAATAACGTTTACTATGACTGCAATGATGCGAAGATAGAGAAATGGAACTGGTTATCTAGGAAATATCTGCTGTTGTTTGCAGTCATTTATCTCTGTCTATTGGTCCTTGTGCTAATATTAGTTGCAGTAACTATAGCCAGTATTAATGCTATGGAGTCAAACTTAATTGCCTCTTGTGGCCAGTTACAAAATTTTACAAGTCCCAAATTACTGGACAGCTTGTCTGAATTCACAGTAGCCTCTCAGCAAAGACTTACAAGACACTGCGAGCTAGAAAGAAGTATTTTCAATAAATATCAAACCTTGAATGTTGATTTCACTTCCTGCAGTGACGTCTTCTACCAGAATTCCTCGGCTGAATCTGGGTACTATCTCTTGCGATCGAGCACTGGTCAGTTGACTAGTGTGTACTGTGACATGACTAGGTCGTGCGGGAATATTACTGGAGGATGGATGAGAATAGTTGAGCTAGACGTAACCTCCTGCCCTGCAGGGTTGAAGTCAAAAATCTTTGAAGGAATACGAACATGTGTTGTCAATGAAGATGACCCAGGATGCACTTCTGTCTTATTCGGCTCCTATGGTATTTCGTTTTCCAAGATTTGTGGTCAAGTAAGAGGATATGGTTTAGGGACAGTGGACGGTATATATCGTCTCAGGTATTCCCGTGGCTCAAATCTCAATGACAATTATATCGACGGTGTGAGTTTGACTATTGGGGAGACCCATGTCTGGTCCTTTGCAGCTGCAGATTGTGAGTGCTCTTACACTAAATCATTTATAACCGATGATTGGACGTGTGATGGTCAGCGGTGTCTAGAATCTTATTTTTGTGGCAATTACTTGTGGAACAATACTATATGTGGGAAAAGCACTCCTTTCTTGAAGCATTTGCCAAATACCACCTCAAATGATATAAAGATGCGAGTTTGTCGTGATGAGCCACGAGAGAATGAAGACATAGCCCTATCCAACGTTGAGTTATATGTGTATTAATGAACTAACTACCTGCACTGGCGAATCATTTTGTACTCATTACAGTAGCTTGCGGACATTCTACGTAATATGTTGTGTATTGAATTGTTTATGCGAGATTTATTATTTTACGTGAGTAGTCAAACATGAAATGCATTAGTCTTGTCATTGTGAAGCCATTATATTTTTAAAATAAATTAATATTGTGATGATTCTTTACCACTTCAGCTCCATATTAGTGGCCTGACCCAACACCATAGTGACCTGATCAATCCTCAAGTCATTATTCCTCCTGCGTTACTAAACAAACAGCTGGAGACCTAATTTATTGGTATTTTTCTGCTCTAATGTGCTACTGCTAGCGAGCAATGCAAGCAAGCACACACGCACACAAAATAATGCAAATACAAATTCTCTTCCTGCCACTAGGCGGTCATGCGCACCTGGCAGAGCCAGGATACCTGTGCACTAAGCAGGCACTGTGAGCCGTGCAAGCAAAGCTCCTGGAGTCGGGCTAGGAACTCGCAGGAGAACAGGCCTTTCCTCACAGCAAGTGGTGTGGGCACCCGAAGTCCCACCACCTGGACCATTGCTGTTTCATGAGAAAAGGGCTTGAATTTGCACCCCAGCAAATGCCAGGTCCCCAATCACAGCTGGTTGGACTGGTGGGGCTGGTAGGAAGCAGATGGAGAGTGGGAAAGTTGCCTGAGTTGGACTTGAACTTAGGAGGACCTCACGCCCTGAGCCCAGGACACAACCACTACACCACACAGCCACCACACACACACACACACACAACCACTACACCACACAGCCACCACACACACACACACGCACACACACACACACATGCACACACACACACACACACACACACACACAAGCTAGATGGATCATCCTAATAATATTTCAATGAGTTCTGTGCACAAACAAGATAGATGAGTATGTTATGATATCTTTTTGTGGTTGTACTGGCTCTGTTTTAATTAAATCCATACATAGTTTATAAACATCATGTGGTGTTTACCTGATGAGACTTGGGAAATTTCCCAAACTTCTATTCTTCACTTAGCTATAGTTTATGATGCAATCTCTTGCATTCACTCTCCCAATACATTTTTACCGTTATAATGAAACAGCAACTAACAGCGATGTAGTAGCTAACTGAGCTGTAATTATGGCTAAGGTCGTTTCAATGGTTTAATTGTATTTCTTGTCCTTAGTCATTTTATTGTACATGTATAAACTTTCTAGCTCATTAAAGAACTTATAAAGTACAGTTATATCAGCTGTTTGAGTTTGGTTGTGCATTTTTGGTATTTGAATAAACATTGCAAAAGTTGATTCTGGTCATGACATTTAACAACAAAAGTATAAAACACAAATTAAACGTTTAAATCAAACTGAAGCCTAAAACCTGATTCAAGCTGCAAGTTGTATAGAATTGTGTTGTATACTATTTGTGCAGTTACATGACATCCTGTCTCCCAGATAAGTATCACGGAGTAAAACATTTCCAAGAAGACACGTTATGATCCAAGTCCTAATGATGTCACACCTTCATATTAAGTGTTCTAGACCTACTTTAGAATTAAAGCATATTATACCCGTCACTAAAGAAACATTAATTGTATTGGCTTCGTTTATTTTTTCCAGATAGAGAGCCCCTGCTATTAAGTAATGTGTCACTGCCTGAGGAATACTTAATCGGTGCTTTTATATGGTAATGCAGCAATGAGTTACATCCAAATGAATAAACAGATAAGAATTAGCTTTGCTGTGTTGACCTAAGCATTCTCGTTCTTATTAAAATCTAAATTAAGCAATAAAACAAACACATTTGTTAAGATTTAGTAATTATCTGGATTGCTTTTACATAGTAGCTAGAGTTGCCATAACAACTAAAAGAAGCAACCATTGCGCAAACACGACTCAACTCCAGTCAGTGTTTGTCCTTTCTTAGTTCAGCACAATGAGTGAGCATGAGTCAGGAGGCATGACTGGTAGTGATAGAACAGTGGCTATATTCGCTGAGAAAGGTGAGTGTACTACAGATTTTAAAGCTAAGGATCCTGTGTATGAAGAAGTCCAAATCGAAAATACGTTGCCCCTTAACCAAGATCCAAATATTCATGCTGTCCATCAAGCATCAATCTTACTTACCTCTTTTTCTTCTCCTTCAGACAAAACTGATGCTCAGAGTGAATGGAATTCTGCGAGAAAAAGTTTTATTACACTTGCATTTGCTTTGACTTCAGTAAGTCTTCTCGTGGCAATAATTATTCTACTTTCATTTGTGTACATCCAAATTGCGGCTTTGAGGGCTTTACAATCCTCCTACCATGCTAGTGCCATTTCAAGACATGAAATGGAAATTTTGGATAACAAGTTAGTACATGTGAATCTTAGCGTGGAGCAACTGTCACATGAACTAAGGACACTTTCAGCTAACACTGAGTTGGCGTTTGCCCAGCAGAGAGCCCTTAACGAACACATATTGGAGTTCCCTGCCATCGCTTCTTCATGTGCTGACATTTTGGTACAATATCCAGCGGCAGAGTCTGGTCACTACACTGTGCGTTCAGTGACGGGTCAATTAAGGCAGGTGTACTGTGATATGGCCTTCACGTGCGGAAATTTAACAGGAGGATGGATGAAAATCGCCGAGCTCCAAAGCTGTCCAGAAGATTTTACAACTGTTCCACACAATGGAAGCAACACTTGTGTCAGAACAGAAATAGCAGCTGGTTGCACAGCAATATCCTATTCTACTCTTAACGTTCAGTATTCCCACGTATGTGGGAAAGTCAGGGCCTACAAAGTTGGACATGTGAATGGATTTTATGAAATTTCAGATGGCAGCTTCAGAGGAGTTAATATTTCTGAAAGGTATTTGGATGGAGTCAGCTTAACCATAATGGGAAAGCACATCTGGTCATATGTTGCCAGTGCCTGTAACTGCAGTAAGCCCAGGCCTTCTTTCGTCGGCGAAGATTGGACCTGTGATGGACTCGAGCCAGACAGAGAACTTCTAGCAGCAATTTTCTCTGGGACACTCACAAATGTGGATATTATTCACCATTTTTCTATAAACAGTTGAACAATTCCACAGCCCAAGGTATTAAATTTAATGTTTTCCATGAAGATAAAGGAGCTCTTGCCATTAAAACAGTTGAAATATATGTGAATTAACAAAAACCATAATTATTGCATGCACATTGTATTAGTACACACACACAGCTAGGTAAAATGTTACTGTGGTTATCTTAAGTGTATACCTGCATGTTTATTATTACTAAGTTCTGCATCTGTAGTCATCATTATTGTTATTCAAACTATTGATAATTAATTGTATTCATACTGAATGTTTCATATTTGAGATCAGAGCTCGAAACTTGTTTACCACACAGTTGCGTGTTTGTCTGCAGATGACAGGCAAGTTTCTTCAGTCATGCGAAACACAGTGAGATACTAGCTACTCCACTATTATAAACATCAGATTAGGGTCGCTAACTCAGGAATCTTTAAATTAGAAGCATTTATCTTGTCACCACTTCAGTAAAATTTGCTGGTAAGCCGATTATTCTAATATTTTAAGGTTTAGAAATGACTTGGTTTTAGGTGGCACACTCTAATTTAGCAACACACTTTACAAGTGTTATGAAAGGATTGGGTGTGGTTTCTAGCTACTTAAAGAAGTGCAATATTTTATTATCTCATGAATTTGTGAATTCATAGCATAATTGTAAGCACATTATGGGTACTTGTACATAGCTCAGGGGTAAATCCAGTTGGGGGGAAGGGGCCCCAACTATATAATGTATAAATGAGTAAATCATATAATTCAGTCCACACATAATAATTATATTTAGAGAGAATCACTGACCAAAAAACAAAAAAGTTAAAACACCAAACGTTTCAGCTACGGACTGTAGCCTTCATCACATGCTAACTTTGCTCTTCATTCATGAATTAATGGTTCTAATCATAATGTAATCAATCTATAATAAATTACTAAGTTTTGACCTAAATATATTTGGGGAGATCCCTGTAGTTAGCACTAGATCTGCTCCTGTAGTCATTTCCACTATTTAAACTTGTATCCTCAGAGAGAACTCTATTAAAGATATATATATTATTCTGCTTGATTGTAATAGTCTAATGTGCACACACACACACATATATATATATATATATATATATATATATAATACTTATAGCACGAGTCAGAGTACAATATGGGAAAATATTTTACGAGCACGCAAAATATTTTCACGAGCCAAAGGCGAGTGAAAATGTGGCGTGAGAGTGAAATATCATTCCCATATTGTACGACGAGTGTGATAAGTGATTTATTGCTTCTTTGAAATTTTTCTCAACCGGTTACAATACAATTTTCATTGATTTTACTCGCTACGTGCGCGCTACAAGTAGCGTACAATATAAACCGTACAATGTGGGAGAATACAGAACGCTCGCGTGATGCGGAAATATTCAAGTAAAAATATCAAAGCTGCAATAAATATATATATAATGTAATAAATAGCCACAGACTAATGTAAAGTTGAGCAAAAATGACATCAGGTGATAAAGTGATCATGTGTTACTATGACAAGGCTTAGCTGCTGTAGTAATGAAGTTGTCAATAATACATAAAACATACTGCCAGTTCTTGCTGCGATTGATGTTTTTGGCCTCAGTCCTAATTATAACAAATAAAAATGTTTTAAAAACTTTAAAAATTTAAATGTAGATAACAAATAGCTAATAAAAGTAAATATTCTCCATGCATATGTAGTTAAAATCAATGACAAAACTAATGAAATATTAAGTATTAATTTTAAGTCTGGTTTGCAGAATCAGCTTCACTTCTACTCAGGGAATTAATAAATCATCTAGAAGAATTACTATTAGTGGGTGAAGTGGATGTTTCTATAGTACAGGTTCCACCTGGTCCAGAAGCTCTGGAACATACCCCAGGGAATTGTAAACCTGTTCTGTCTGTTGCAACAGAAATCAGTCTGTAATTTTGGCAATGTGAAGTAAGAGATAAGCCCAGAAACTTGTTGAATAGCACATGGATGTTCTGCTGCCTCAATCCACGGGTCGGATTAGAAATATAAATAGAGTGTGAATTACACAGCATTGAGATAAAGTGTATGCCTTAACATGTTCATATGGTATGGATTGAAAGGTCCATATGGAATCCATTCTGAATTATTTCAAAATTACAAAACATATCCCAAATTCAGCAAACTGTTGAAAAGAAATATCACGTTCAGCTTAACTACTTCTTTAACAGATGGCATTCTACCCAACATTTACACAAATGTAGTCTTGACTATGTGACAGAAGAGGAGAGTTATCTAAAAGCTCAATTAGTGGGACAAGCTCAGGATGAGTCTTTGATTTTTCTGACCTTTCATGAGTGGAGGTTTGATCCAGACATGACATAAAAAAAATTCAAAATAGCAATTGGAGTGGCGTGACTTGTTTTGCCAGACATGACATTGCATCTCCCAAAACTGAATATGTTCTGTATATGTAGCTAATGACAATCTGGAACATTCCAAGTCTGGCCTTCTTATAATTCTAAAAGTTCCTGTACCAAGCTTTATTTTTATAGAGCTTGCACATTAAGTTCTACCTTTATCTTGTATGGCTGTATATGAACATACAAATCTCCTCTCTCTCTTGTGGAGATAGTCTGTAGCTTGTTAATCATGATGGATTTTTTCTTTTCTTGACTCTGGTCTTTTGTAGATCTCTTCCACAGAGCTCTGCCAAAAAAGCTCAAATTAGCAATTAGAATAGTGTGACCTGTCTTGCCACAACAAAAGCCATTGGAGTATAGCCATTGGCAGGATTTCCCTGACTACCTTGTAGAGTAACTCATCTCCTCAGTGCCTAAAGAACCTCTCTTTTTGTCAGCTCTTTCTATTCTTAGTTGTTGCCACCAGTCCTTGAGCAAGCACCTTTAGCCTGTGACTAGATTACCTTTACCCTGCTCAATTAACATATCTAGTAAGTTTTATTTCAATTTATTGTGTAGTTATTTATTGAAACTTTGTAGTAGGCAAGTGGGAAGTAACACCTTACTCCATGTGACATTCATAATATCCTATATAATGCCTATCTTACCAACAACAACAAGCTCAGCATTTGCAATGGCTTTGTTATCTTTGTCATCTAGAGTATTACACGAATAGGTACCACTGTTCCAGCGTTGAGCATTATCAATAATCAGTATTTCGTCATTGAATCCTTCAGTATGTGCATTTCTAGGAAGCTCTGGATCACCATAGTAAGTCCACAGTACCCCTCTAGTGGCAGAACAATAAAATTGAGCCTTCTCTCCAATTGTTATGTAGAGAAAATTAGGAGTTACATATGGCAAATCTGCATCGTTTAATACAACATCTAAATAATCAATAAAACACATTTTTAATCCAAAATTGCTGTAAGCGCAAGTCTTTATATTTTTACTACATACAGCACCCAGAGATTTCAGTGCTAATAGCAATGAGATAACCCTGATGCCTCAATTTATGCAGATGGCTAGACATTTAGCTTAAAAGATGTCATGGTCACATTTGTGTGGGTATATCTGCAACTATTTAGAAGAAAACAAGTAAATAGTTACTAGTGGTGTGCTTAAGTACAAATGGCGAGCGAGCCTTAAACTACACTATTGTTAAACGATTTATTCTAACTACTAACACTCAAGCTACTAAAATAAAGTCGAGTTTTTAAATTACATATAATATAAGGTAAAGGGGATTCAACGCCATAGTAACCGCTCCCCGCAACTGTTTGAATTGAAAAAGAATCAATAAAATCAAGTCACGTTATTTAAACTTTTTCTGTGTAGCATTTGTAACGCACAATACTTTCACACACCTACACAAGACTGATAACCTCAATTACCAGTAACTCTTGAACAAGCTCACAGCTACGATAAAAAAATAAACCAGTGTTATTATTTGTAATTTTAGCCAACAAATATGGAATTACTACTTATCTCAATTTCCTGAGTATTGATAACTTCTGTAGTATTAAATTTAAGTTACTTTGACTATCTGAATTACCTCAAATTCCTGACAACAAGCTCTCAGCTACAAAAACAAAAGACAATCAATTTTAGCACACAAATACAAAATTACATTCTTATCTTTTCTTGAGCAGTGGTAACTTCCGTAGATTTAAGTCATTCATTTACCAGTCACTGTTGACAACAAGCTCTTAGCTACAAAAAAGAAAGGTCAGAGTTATTTTTGCATATTTAGCTAACAAATATGGAATTATGTACTTACCTCAGCTTCCCTAGAGTAGTAGTAATTTCCTTAGCATTAACATTACGGCGTTCTGACTACCAATGGCTCTTGACAACCAACAATCGGCGCTCCGTATCCTCCCTAAAATGGCGAAGTTTTGAAATTACATCTGGAAAAGGGTCTTCACTGCCATAGTAACCGGTCGCAGAAACTTTTTGTGTCTTGAAAAACAAGCGTTTTCGCAGGAATTGTCTCACAATTTTTAGCCCAAGTTTAAAGTAAGGCTTGGTTAATGTCGTAGTATCCGAAGAAACTGGGGTCAAGCCTGAAAAGCCGTGTTTTTAGGAGAAAAAAGGCCCCCCGCGCGCGTTTGAGAGCCATACGTACCATCCATACTTACATACATATACCCAATTTTGCATTATCCACCCCTAATACTGTCTCGCTCGCTCCGCTCGCTAATAATAGAACAATCTTGTAAATATTATAATTTTTGGTCGTTAATTAAAAACAACAACAACTAGTTCTGAAACTTGCTTCCAGTGAATCTGCTAGTGCATAATGAAGACTGGCAACTGGTTACTCAGTGTAAGTAAAACAACCAAGGACCGAACATCACTAGGAATGTAGCTTCTCTTGCTTGTTGTACCATAGCTACACTGAATTTTAAAAAAAATGAAGTCATGCCCACCCCAGACAGTCTCAAATGTTTGAATGTAGCTAAGCAATTAATACAAGTTGCTGTCTAAAATATTCCGAATAGAGATTACTTTCAAATTGATGTACTCTTCAGTGGACTATTTCTTTCACAAGCAAAAAGTAACAAGTGAGAAAAATCTCCCTGAGTAAGACTGCACCAAGCAGTACTCAAGTAAAATGTGAGAGGCCTAGGAGCCATTTGATTGGCATAGCTTAAGGCTAGAGCATGGGTGTGTAATACCAGCCACTTTTCTCCCCCTCTTTTGTTTTTGTTTTTAATTAAAAAAAATTTTTTATAATTATTTTTTGTATTTTTTCCTACTCAAAAGACTGTGCTATCAGAACACCATTAAATACCATTTGGAAACATCTCCTCAAAAGAGAAGCAATTAATCAGTGTTTTTTAAGGAGGCAACAACAGTATTAATAAAATGCTATATTGTGGCAAAATTGAGAATAGACTTTTACTTCGCACCGAGAACATATTGGGACAAACTTTCAGTTTCACAAATTAGAGGCAGTTTTTGTGTTTTAAGAGGTGATAAGAAATACAGTTTCTATCAGGGGACAAGTGTAAAGTTCACTAAATAGAGGTAATTCATTAATTAGAGAGTTCACTATCAGAGGTTTCACTGTATAATAGCACGATATATATATATATATATATATGCATCATTTAAGAAATACACATTGCAATGCATAACAATAACGACTTGCCTGTAAGTTCAACCCAACTTCTAGCCCTGAAAAGTGTCATATGTTTCTTGAATAAAACATTATTTCTAACTATTTCCCAAGAATTTTGATCACTTTCATCTTCAAAAAAGCACTCATAGTAACCTCCATGATCTCTTGTAATGTTTGTTATTTCCAGTGTATTATTTTGTATTACTCTTAAGTGGACATTAGATTTCTCACTAGGCAATATCCATGATAAATTCATATGATAGTCACATGTTATGTTTAAACTCTCTCCTACCTTCCTCACCACATGTCTAGGCTTAATCTTATATTTGTCTGGATACAGTAACAACAACAAAAACTTAAATAAAAGGCCATGAAACAACAGTTTGTGTATTTAATAATTATTTGGAAACTGCACAAAAACTCACGGTATACTGTAAGGGTTGCATGAGATTCAAAATGATGGTGAACCAGATGTCCGACTTCTAATCCGTAGCAAGAATACACCCCATCATCGTCCATTTGCGCTGATTCAATGGAAAGTTTTTTACCTAGATAGTAAGGCTTGCCGTAGAGAAGACCATTGTCAAATGTCCATATGGTGGCACATTCATTGCTGTCCTCAGGGCAGTCGGAATTACATGAGAATTCCACCTTTTGCCCTACATACACTTCTTTGTAATTGGGAAATATTTTATTCTCCATTCTTTTCTCTAAATATAACAAGTATTTTTTTTTATTGTCTGCATTCCATTACGAAAGTTCCAATATGATATCATTAACGATTTCAAGTTAATGGAAGTCCAGGTATGAGATTGTATTTATTCTCCTATGCTTATAAAGAAATCCCATGAGCAAGTGGTAGGGAGGAGGAGGAGGGTTTGACATGCAAGGCTATTTTTCCTTAGAACATAGCTGATGTAGTTTTTGTATTGTGACAGAGAAACTTTAAACTGCTTTGGTCAACATAGCTACTGTAGTTTTTGTATTGTGACAGAGGGACTTTAAATCTCTTAGGTCCTTCAGGAAGGGATTCTATATGTAGTGCCCAGCCTTCAGGGCAGGGCTTCTATATGTAGAGTACCTCCAATTGTGTTGTTAGGAACTGTTTCTAGGTTCTAAACTAGTGGTGTGCTTGAGCACAAATGGCGAGCGAGCCTTAAACCACACTATTGTTAAACGATTGATTCTAACAACTAACACTCAAGCTACTAAAATAAAGTCGAGATTTTATATTACGTAATATGGTAAAGGGGATCCAATGCCATAGTAACCGCTCCCCGCAACTGTTTGAATTGAAAAAGAAGCAACAAAATCAAGTCATGTTATTTAAACTTTTTCTCTGTGTAGTAGTTGTAACCCACAATACTTTCACACAACTGAACATTCCTACGCAAGACTTACCTTCGATGTTAGTCTAGTGGACAATGAATTTTCAAGTAAATACTATTGCGTAGTGCTTATAACTGTGACAAATAGCGTATTAACTTACCACCGCCACTAACTCAAATAGAAATAGAGCTCCCATAAGTTTTTGAGTTTTAAGTGCACCCGCTAAAGAATTCAAAGTGGTAAACAATTCAATTTCTAGGGTGATACGGGTAATGATCGCTAAACCGGTGGATTCTGTTTAGTGAAGTTTGGGACGGGGTCGAACACTGAGGGAACACAAAAATACGCGAGGGTCAAAGTACAAAATTACATACGTACGTCCAAACATATATATAAACTAGTGGTGTGCTTGAGCACAAATGGCGAGCGAGCCTTAAACTATACTATTGTTAAACGATTGATTTTAACAACTAACACTCAAGCTAAAGTCGAGTATTTAAATTAAGTATATGCGGTAAAGGGGATTCAATGCCATAGTAACCGCTCCCCGCAACTGTTTGAATTGAAAAAGAAGCAACAAAATCAAATCACGTTATTTAAAGTTTTCTTTGTGACATTCTTAATACTAATTGTAATGCACAATACTTTCACACAATTGAACATACCTACGCATCGTCTAGTGGATGAATTTTCAAGTAAATACTGTTGAGTAGGGCTTACAACTGTGACAAATAGCGTATTAACTTACCATCGCCACTAACTCAAATAGAAATGGAGCTCCCATAAGTTTTTTAGTTTTAACTGCACCCGTAAAACAATTCAAAGCGGTAAACAATTCAATTTTTAAGGTAATACGGGTAATGATCGCTAAACCGGAGGATTCTGTTTAGTGGAGTTTGGGACTACATAATTTATATTTTAGCTTAATTCATGCAAAACAGTATAATAGCTGTTGACCATTAATTTTAGCAAACAAATAATAAATTACACTCTTACCTGAGTAATGGTAAGTTCTATAATATCAAACTTGAGCAATTCTGACTACCTCAATTGCCAATAACTCTTGAACAAGCTCTCAGCTACAAAATAAATAGGCCGGTGTTATTTTTGTAATGTTAGCAAACAAATATGGAATTATTACATGCCTCAATTTCCTGAGTATTGGCTACTTCTGTAGTTACAAATTTAAGCTATTTTGACCATCTGAATTACCAGCCTTGACAACAATCTCTCAGCTACAAAACAAAAGACCATTAATTTTAGCAAACAAATACAAAATTACTTTCTTACCTCATTTTCTTGGGTAGTAGTAACATCTGTAGTATCAAATTGAAGCCATTCTGATCTGACTATCTAAATTACCAGTCTCTCTTGACAACATGCTCTCAGCTACAAAACAGAAAGGCCAGAGTTATTTTTGTAATTTTAACTTACAAATATGGAATTAAGTACTTACCTCAGTTTCCCTCTGGTAGTGGTGGCTTCCTCAGCATTGTTATAAGGTATTCTGACAGTGGTACCTTCTGTAGTATCCAATTTCAGCCATTCTGACTACCTCAGTTACTAGTAACAGGTGAACAAGCTCGCAGCTCTAACAAAAAATAATAGCCAGAGTTATTTTTGTAATTTTAGCTAACAAGTATGGAACTGCGTACTTACCTCAGTAATGGCTTCCTTAGTATTATTTAGCCATTCTGGCTACCAGTGGAATTTGACAACCAACAAGCGGCATTTTTAGCAGCCCCAAAAACGACGAAGTTTTGGAAATTAAGTCTGGTAAAGGGATTTCAATGGCATAGTAACCAGTCGCAGTAACTTTTTGGAACAAGCGTTTCGCAGGAATTATCCACAATTTGGAATCAGAAGAAAGTGGAGTCAAGCCTAAAAGGCTGTGTTTTTCTATACTGTCTCGCTCGCTTCGCTCGCTCGCCAATTAATAAGGTACTGCGTGCAATCGTTAACTACTGTTTGTAGGGTCCTTCAGGCCCTAAGTGTAGCGCCCTCACTGCTTTCGGGGCGCTATCAAGGACCCTAAATACAGTAGTTCCCTCTGAAGCAGCGCCTAACTATTATTTAGTCTCGTGTAGCCAGACCCTTTGCACCCTTTACACCATTTACCCGCTAGCTACTTTCCATCCCCCACTTTGCGGGTAAATACTTTAATATTTTCAATGGCACGCAATTTTCCCCCCAACTACCTACCAGCGTGAACACTGCCACTCACCAGCTATGAATAAGTGTGACTTCGCATAGAACACTTCGTTCTGGGCGTTTGTGCCGTGACATTCGTACGTAATCCTGGATTTGTTGCCCGGAAATACTGACAGGTGAATTTTCGAGATATTGGAAGCAACAAATGAATGAAAAATGCCATCATAAGTTTTAGTCCAAATTACAGGTCCAAAACTATTACAGTTTATCATGTACTGATCACCTACAGATGCTACTACAGCTCTGGGAACAATTGTACCATATTGAATACCTAACAACAAATATTTATATGACAGTATATGATTTAGCTTTTAAAAATTGGGACCCTCTCCTATTTAGCTATTACCTTTGACCTGAGCTATCAAATAAAGAACAGCAATTTTTATAGGAATCATTATAATAGCTGTTGAGGTTACTAAAGAAGCGTCATACGCTGACAACGCTTTACCCATTACAGCGAGGTGCGCTAGCTTTAGTCTCGCGTAGCCAGACCCTTTACCAATCGATACGCGTAAGGATTAGTAAAGGGTCTGACTACTTGCTTGCTATGTTTCGTAGGAGTGAGTTTCTTCGTAAGACTCCAACTGTCCCGGCACCGGGACTGTCAGGACTCATAAATGTTTATGAATATGGCCGCACTGACTCTCTCTCAAGTACACGACGGTGCGACCGTTTTGATATAGCTAAGTCTGAAAACGGTTTTTTCCCTGCGTTTTGAAAAGTTCGAATTGACTGATCAGCGCCCAAAATTTAAGCTGGCCACGATTTGTCATGACCATATTTTGGGTCAAGAAAGCGTTAGTCTGAGCTAGAAGTACACAGGATGTGCTTTTTCCCCCCTTTTTTTTTAACCTCACCTTTGTGGTATGCGTTATTTCAGGGAGCGAGAACCTCTACCAAGGGCTAGTTGGCTACCTAGACATTTAATTTATGTCTCAGTTATTGTTGCAGTTAGTTTTCTTCACCTCACCCACTCTTCTCTTTCCCATCAATGTGAAATCTTAAACATAAAGATGTGCAATTGATATCTCTCAATAGAAGAATAAGAAATAGATTGTTAAATCATGGCAATGTATGCTTTGTATAATAGTAAAAACAATTAAAAATATAACTGTACAGTACTAGAATGTTTTTGTCACTAAACTGAACTAAGAAAAGAGCATGTAGTATACTATGACAACTAATTGGCTCTTCATAGCTTTGGATGCTGATGAATAATTATTTCATACCTGCATAAATATCAAATTTCATTTTAAGCTTTTGTAAACGTGAATACTGTAAAGCCTTATCCTTACGCTATTCAGTCTTTGCTTTCTCAATAGTAACGGCATTGTATAGAAACTGCTGTCTCCTGACTTCTTTCTTAACACTTGCAGGCATATCAGGGATTATGAAAGCGATTATTGCAGAAATTGAAAAAACAAAGTGCTATGAAAACAAAAAAAAATTGCGTGAGTAAAGAAATGTGAGTATGCATGTGAATGTGTGAGATACCTCAAATATAATCACAAATGCCAGCCTAGCTGCCATGACCTTCCAGAAGGCAGTTCCTCTGTAACCATGATCACTCTCTGTTTCCCCATCATTTGCAAATGTCAAAAACCTGAAAAGCAAGTACATTCAATCAATGTGTAAATTAATCATAAATCTCAAAGACGATCAATGTAATATACATGTATAATTTTATTGTCATTAATTATTAAAAGAGAGAGTTGAAATATTCTGACAATTATTTGGTTATAACACATTTTTAATTGAGTTGACCAGCTCATTCTCACCTGCACTTCACGTTTCCCCTGAAGCACTTTCCTGGGACCACTGGCGACTCATCAATTGATTCTGAAGCTAATATGAGGTCCCTCATTTTCTTGTCACTTGCAATCAGTTTTTTGTAGTCATCTTCTCTCATTGTGGTATAAACTCCACTGTATTGTACACATACAATGTGTATTATTAAAGTTTGGTTCAATTTGTACAAATAAGGCCACTATAATAGGTATAATTAGTTTCCCACCAACTGTCTACATCTTATCCATCCGACTAACAAAAAATAGTTATGTTGGCATTACAACATAAACAATTGTAGCTATTATTAGTTGATTAATTTAACAATTAAATTCATAGTAATACATAATACTAATACACCTCCCTCCCTCTTCTAATTTTTAGGCATGGGTGGATGGGAAGCAGAAGTTTCAATTTGATTCGCCTAACAGCAGGGCTCCATTTTTGCAAAAAAAAACAAAACAAAACAAAAAACCAAAAAAAAAAAAATGTTTACAACGAACACAAAAAAATAGCTGTGGTATGGATCCACACTGCAAATTCTTACTGTATTTGTCTACACATTCTTCACATACATTCATTGAAAGATCAGTGCTTATAAATTCAAAAGTTAACTGAAACTTGGAGTAACATTTTAGTCTATTTTATATCTACTAAAGTTACTGCAGTGGGACGATGGATTCATGTCTTTTAAAGTTGTAACATCTTTCTTTATTTCACATATGCAGCCATTACCTGTCAAGTACATATTCTGGCAATCCAATAATGTCAGAAATATTTTGTAGTGGGAGTGACGTCCCTGCATGGGTGTCAAGGCAATCAAAATCTACAAAAGGCAAATAAAGTAAGTTTTCTCCATCTTCTTGGACTATTTCGCTGCCATTGTAAAGTGGTAGATGCTGATATGAGAAAGCTGGAAATGCCTGGCCATCCAATAGTCTACTGACAAAAAAAGGTCTGTATGTCCAGTTCAAAAACCCAGCATTGCTGTCCAAAGAATTTCTGAAATATTTCAAAGTGGGAAAGGGATTGCAATTGAAATTACACTCATCAAATAATTTATGTGAATTAATATACAATGAGGTTATTACCCATGCTCTTCGTGCTCGAAGACGTCCAGGAGAGTAAAGTTAGTAGAAAATGCAATGAAAAATGCATTTACTATCACTGCTATGGTAACCAGAATGGCAAGTATAGTATTCCAAGCATCTGGAATAAAAAATGAAAATCAGAATAAATGTGTAAATATAAACAAAAGTGAAGATATTTTTGGTATAATATATATTAACTAAAAAAACATCATTTTATTATTTTTTATCTTAGCAGGAAAAAAATAAGTCTTGAATAATACAGAACATAAACTGTGATCTCATTTTGGCCATAATTTAACAACTAATTTAACAACATTCATATGCTGTGCATACAAAGATGTGTACCTTATATTGGTACTTACTAATACTTCCAGCTCTCTCTGCTACCACGCGACGCTGTACGACCACAAACTTATTGGCATCAACCCGAATTTCGATAAAATTGTTGATAAGTGCCAGAAGAGGAGCTATCGGCAGAGCAGCCACAAAAATTGTGATAAGACCATATTGAATGACTAATTCAAGGTACTCGTGAAAGAGAGAACCTTCAGGAGATGGTTCCAGGCTGTTGTCTTCTTCCCATCTCGTCATACTCTTTCCCTCCATTTTATTTTTACGTCCGAGTGCCTTTAGAGCTAACCTTTAACATTTACAGCAAGATACCAAGACAAAAGTTTATAAATAACCTTTCCTTTCTCACACAAATGAATATAGTCAAATTGAACTGACTGCAATATTGCCTGTCATGGAATAGATGGTATATACTTTAAATAATCCCCAAGCAAATTGTTGGCAGGTATGCCATAGCACGTGCCCAGTGATAGACTGCATAATCATTTTTATACTTAGTTTGTTTAGAAAAAAATATAAAAATAATTACTAGAAAAAAAAGCAGTTCCTGATTTCGAAGAGTCAAAAAAAAAAAGAAAAAAAGAAAAAAAGAAAAAAAAAAGAAGTTCCTGTTTGGCAGTCCTGTCAGGTCATATTGACCATAAGCAACAACCTTTGTTCATGGTGTGATATTTCACACTAAAAACAACTGATTAATAAAGTTCTAGTTTAGTAGACAGCTTCCTTTGGGATAATCTGTAGCTTTCTTTCATTGAAAGAACAATAAGTGTATTTTTGTATGTAAGCAAAATAATTATACAAAGGTTTAATTACATTGGTGAGTTGTATCAAACGTACGGGATAACAATTTCTCCGATATTTCCAGAAACAATTCTTCCAGTCATGAAGACTAAAAGGTAGATTGTCAAATCCAATAGACAGTCATAAGATCCACAATCCAACAGCCGGATATCACTAAATCTTGTATACGACCCAGGAAAGCCATTAAGTCTAACAAATAGAATTCATGCGTGGTAAAAAAATTCAATAGTGAAAATGCTCCTTGCTCTATTATATGTTATTCATGTATTAATGTTTTATTGGATTAGACACATGAAATTTTAAGTTTCATTCGGTGCTTACTTTCCTTTAATAAGAGCAATGTAGAAGAGAGGAGAGTAGAAGTTTACAAACTCAAATATGTACAACTTGACAGTCAGGTTATTGTAGTGTTCACTCTGCGTGCGATGAAGCTCTGCAAATTAAAAACAGGAACAAATACTTCAGTTTAAAACTAGTATGAAAGTTTCCATGTATGCTTTGCCAAGGTCTTTATTATCACACATACGCGTACACACTCACACACAATACGTGTATATATAACCATATTATACATATAATTATAGTCAACGTAAAATGTTTTGTGAGTATTTAGCTATGGACCAATTATTGTACTTATTAAAATCTATTACTATTGACAGCTTGTACATGCCAAAATAGAACCACTATCACGAGTTGTAAGATAATTTCCTGCTAAGCAGTATTAGTGTGTCATTATGTAAATGACAAGCCAAGTCGTAGATGTTGAAAAAGGAATCCCAGTTTAACTTCTCCCCTCCCATTTCTCCCTAGAATAACAAGTCACTTACCCCATTTTGTAAGTCTTAGTGCTATGAAGTTGTAGACATTGCTCAGAATTGATGCCACAGTGAATTGAATAATGGCGCTAGTCACGCTGATGAGGACGCTTCCTGCGTTGATGTTCAGTGCATTATGTATAGAATTAACCACTACTTGCTGGTAGAGTGCAACAGAAATTGAAGCAATCACGGTCAACATAATCTGGAAAAGGGACAACAATCTCAAAATATTATACAGAGAATTATTAGAAGACCTATTGACTTAATTTCAAAATCTTCTCTAATCAAAAAAAAAAAAAATCCACTAAATAATTCCCACAATACACAAGCAATCCAATCATGTTCATTATTGATTAATGTTAATTGCAGGGTTTCTCTTGTCTCTGTGAGAGTATTGTATTGACACAGATGTCACAGAATTCACAACATACTGCTTAATGAATTATTGTCCATGCTGACAAAACATACCATTGTGAGAATCACACAAGCACTGAAGGACATTTTTGAGAAGAAAATGGTGGAAGGCTGCGTGAATTCTCTCTTTTTTAGGACAGAGTTGAAGCTGTAGTACTTCCTTGCAGCCTCTTCAGAACTTGATGATATCCACTGCTTTATTTTCCTCTTAAACTGTGGTCTCTCAACTTCCTACGAATTACATGATACAAATACAAGATCTAGGATAGTACCTAATTTATTGTTCTAGCAACTAATATTATGTTAATTAAAACTTAACCTGACATTTTGACTTCTTGCCGATATATAAGCTATGAAGTATTTGATGCTGTATAGGTTCATTACTACGTAATACAATTTCTGGTAGTTTATTTATTAGCTTTCGTAGTAGATTATAACTATAAATAGTCAAAACGTTTCGACCCGTAGGTCTTCATCAGTTGACAAAAAACACAATACTAAAAATGACAAAAAACAAAACCAGTTCAATAAAATGCAAAAACCCTGAGGATGCACTAGTTATAGTGACGCTATAATTAGTTGCCATGTTGGATTTAACTCCAGGCCATTGTCCAAGTTAGATGTTGATGGCAGGCTTTGGATCACTACTGTCTCAGTAATCCTTCTTCTGGTGTAGTTCTCAACTCTCTCTTTCACTTTGGCCTCCAGCCAATTTACTTTGTGTTTACTGTTCCATGCATGTACAGCTATACCATTCTTCTCATAATGCCTTTTTACTGCATTTTGGTGTTCCTTTAAACGTTTGTCTAGTGTACGTCCTGTTTCCCCTAGTGCATCCTCAGGGTTTTTGCATTTTATTGAACTGGTTTTGTTTTTTGTCATTTTTAGTATTGTGTTTTTTGTCAACTGATGAAGACCTACGGGTCGAAACGTTTTGACTATTTTATAGTTATAATCTACTACGAAAGCTAATAAATAAACTACCAGAGATATGAAGTATTTGTTTATTACATTGATGGACAGAATAAATAAAAAAATTTTTTTGTATAATTAAAAGGTGTAATTGGATCACACCAAAAAACAAAAAAACAAAAACAAAAACAAAACAAAAACAACAACAACAACAACTAGTAACCAAAGGGTTTTCTTACCTCATAAGATTCATATCCCAAGACATCCCATCTGAACTTCATCACATATTGTTCCCGTTTCCAGAACTCCAAAAACAATACAGCTAATTAAAAATACAAAACAACAACAATAAAAACATACAGCCATATCTTTGACCTGATACTGTCACACAGTTTTTTTTTATTAGCTACTAAAATACACTAGCTAGCTACTAGAGGCAGACAATGTATTTTAATTTGTGCCTTTCTTCCTTATTTTTCATTTTTCAATCTCCTTAACTGGTCTGAGTGGCACTGCGAGCTTAATCACTTTATAGTTTATGTTGTTATTGCCACTGACACCAACAACTAGTCCAGATGCATACCCCAGAAAGACATGAAGATTGCAAAAAACACTGTCCAGCCATTGTCAAATATCTTGCCAGCTCGAGCCATGAAGCAGGATGCAGTGAGATACCAAAAATCACAGACTGTGTCACAAGTTGGACACTGGTAGAACTGATAGCGAAGTTCCTCATTGCAAACTTCAGTTCTAACAACAAATACAGCAACAAAAAAATGCACTTAACAAAGCAAGTACATTACAAAGACACTTTCAAAGCACTATCTATTAACTTTATTTGACAATTGGCAATGATGCTCTCATGTTTAAAACATTTGAATACTAAGAAGTATAGCTATTAAGTTTAAAAACCTTATTAATCTGAACTCACTAGGAACTCACCAATCCGAAATACCAGGATAATTCGAACAGATGTCAGGTTGAGCCCCACCCCTTAAAGCCACCTCTCCTCTCCCCCCCCCCATCATGAGAAGCTGTAGTTGGGCTATCTACCCTTTTTAAAGTTAGTTCTGTGCTACTTAAGTTGTTTCTTGGTAGAAAAAAGTAGTTCTGTATCATGAGCGATGTTGCTCTCAGAATAAAAGTTCAAGAATTACCTTTAAAAATGATACTCTGATAATCTGAAATTTTCACTAATCCAACCGCCTTAGGTCTCTTAGTGTTCTGATTACTGAGGCTCTACTGTGCTTATAATATCAGGGACTGAAAGTGAGACACAAGCTTTGAGCTACTATCTTGTTGGAAGCCTTTTCATTTTATTATAAATAGTGTAACCTAGAAAATATTCTTGAAGTATGTTATCATTTTCCCCTCATAATAATCAACAAGTATTACATCATTACAAGGTACAGCTTGCTTCAGAAAATGATTGTAGCTATTCATAATATAAATCACTTTTTCTTTATAAATCTTGCTTACTCCTCTGATCCACTCATCACCACTCCAGCTAGCAGCACTATTAGACCCACCAGAGCAGCTGGTATAAGCCAAAGGGTATAGAACTCCAGCCACTTAAAGTACAGGGCAACCTTTACTCCATAATACATTCTAAAAAAAAAAATCCAATAAAGTTGATGTCAAAAAACTAATTTAGAGAAAAGGATTTGAATTTACAAGATTTGATCGAGAGGTTGCCACTTGAACCAGCTCTTCCAGTGACACCAATTGTAGTAAAGGTATTGCCTCATGCTCATGTCTTCTGGCTTCTGTTCTTTAAGCTTGTGATCACTCTATGCAGAAGAAAAGAGAATTGCTATACAATAATTATTTGCTTCATAATATTTGTGGGGGCAAATAATTTACTCCCTCAGAATATTTTTAATACAATATTGTCCACAACAAAATATTTTGTTATAACAAATGAAGCTAATAGAATAGAAATTCACATTCAAGTGTAATTCTTGTATTACATAGAATTCAATAACTAACAATCTGAGCATTTCCAAACCAGATGAATTTAAAACTGGATAAAATGTTTATTTACATCATGAAGAGGAAAAGCAGCTGTGAAGACTCCTTCATTTACGAGGTTTAATAGACCAATGTCATCATGGTCACTGCCATAGGAAATTGTTAAAAGAATATTATACACCTAAAATAAATAATAATAATATAAACTTTGACTGAACATTAATATATAAGTTTAAAAAAATTTTAAAAAATTTATATAAAGTTGCAGCAAGTTTAACAGACTGCTTTTCTAATTTTAAGGAAAATATGTTGTTGCCTATTTGAGTTATAAAACAGCAATGTAAATGGCTATGTTTCGGACCAATTAGTTTTGATTGTATAAAAATTGTTATAATTTTAATTACAACTAAAGGAATTGATCATTATAGTTTCATGAAGGACTTACTATGGCTGCTCTTTCTGCACTGCTAAAAAAGGACTTTTCATCATCGTAATTGATGAACCTAAATATTTTACAAGTATACAAAAGAGACAGTAAATTGCCATTACACATAACAATATGATAAACTTAAGAATATTTCCGAAAAAAATTATTGTTGAAACTTTGTTTATTTGCTAAATTAGCACGTAGCCAATGATGTATATTTCAATTCATAACAATAGCTTTAAATCAGTTAGCTTTTTCTTTATTGATATTATGATGTTTTGGCTTACAGTTTTAACTGAAGATAAATTCTGAAATTCTAATAATTTGGAAAGGATATATAGTTTCAGTTTGTGGGCGAATCATATGGACATGGAGTAACAAAAGAGTATGTACTATACTTTGAAAGCAGTAAAAAAAGTTACATGTAAGTGTAACTTTGCAATACAGTTAGCTATTAACACAAAATTGTTTTCAATATGAAACTATTTGGTCACATTTTTTAACTAAGCAAGGTTTAATACTACTTGTAGCTTTGTTTCAGTACAAATGGCAAGTGAGCTAAGCTGCTAGCTACATTTCAAACAAGAAGATTTTTAAGCAAAAATTCTAAGTGTCACCAATTTATTTCTTTTAATAAATAATGAGCTAATCAATAAAGAACTTATATACAAATGAAGAGATTTGTGTATATTCACAGTGAGTAAACCGTTACCATTTCTATCATTTCTCACCTCAAACTCAACAAAGTTCAAGTGTAGTCTTAATGGTGGATTGCCAACTGCAGCGCATAACAATAGATTGCCCGTGTATTTAAAAAAAATTTAT
>WLWD01003733.1_pt1 | contig 38576 bp, 27 predicted proteins | sample 6712731 | NCBI WGS metagenome assembly WLWD01 (sample SAMN12718690, study PRJNA576275) | sponge metagenome | isolation source: marine sponge | host: Mycale hentscheli | place: New Zealand: South Island, Marlborough, Capsize Point | collected 2014-11-01
TAGGCAGAGGTGCCTCATATCACTCATGTTGATGTACCTTTAGGCAGAGGTGCCTCATATCACTCATGTTGATGTACCTTTAGGCAGAGGTGCCTCATATCACTCATGTTGATGTACCTTTAGGCAGAGGTGCCTCATATCACTCATGTTGATGTACCTTTAGGCAGAGGTGCCTCATATCACTCATGTTGGTGTACCTTTAGGCAGAGGTGCCTCATATCACTCATGTTGATGTACCTTTAGGCAGAGGTGCCTCATATCACTCATGTTGATGTACCTTTAGGCAGAGGTGCCTCATATCACTCATGTTGATGTACCTTTAGGCAGAGGTGCCTCATATCACTCATGTTGATGTACCTTTAAGGTATCCCACACTCATGGGAAATCATTTTTAAGTTTTTAAGATTTTTTTGTTTGTTTTTGTTTTGGAATATATAGTATATTCAGTGGAGTAGGTAGGTGTGTCTAGGTATTGTGGCTTGTGGTTTAAAGGTGTTCATGTGAGAAATTACCTCAAGGGGGGGAGGGGGGGGGGGGACTCCAGCTTCATTATCTTTCCCCTTTTTCTATGTCACTGATATTCTTGGAAATGTGACCACCAGAGATTATTACAAGGTGTGCATGTGTGTGTACGTACACGTGTGTGTGTGTGTGCATGTGTGCGCGTGCTTGTTGTTTGTGATTCCAGCTCCCTCTCACAGCAGATAGAGATAATCTGGTCTCTTGCTCCATCTAGTTATTGAGTATTGGAACGATTTGTGGGATTGAATAGAAATAATATAATATTAATGGATCATGATTGGTGAAAACATTTATATTGTCCAGGAACTTTCACTGCTGTGGGTGGATAAGTGGGCACGTTTTGCATCACATGATGATGATGATGATGATGATGATGATGATGATGATGATGATGATGATGATGATGATGATGATACTTACTGTAATGGTAAAAAAAATAATATTATGTACTTGCATTCATAATAGTAGTAGTAGTAGTAATAGTTGTAATAATTAATAATAACAACAAAATGTATATTGAGAGTCGGCAGGAAAAGAGCATGTCAATGCACATCCCATAGCAGAGCATGACTTCAACCACCTTGAACTCGGGCCATCACAGAACAGCAATGGGGTCATTTGTCCGCTGAAATTGGAGTGTAAATTCTTCACAAGGTATTGTTGGTTGATGGGCAGGAAGTACAGGAACTCACACAGTCACTCACTCCTCTATCAAGTCTTGTCATGTTTGAAGACAGCACAAGAAGTTCTCTAGAATGTTTAACTACCACTTCATTCAATGCCAAACAAAGCAACCCCAACACAGCATCACCACGCTTCATCACCACGCTTCATCACACGGCAGCACCTGCAGTGCATGCGCTCTCATGGGCAGAGGGAAAATAAACGTTATATACTAACAGTAGCTAGAGGCCATTAAACAAACTTCCATGACGTTGGGCTCTATTCAAACTAGGGGTAGTTTGGATTCTTTTAAAATACAACATCTCGTTGAATTTTTGACATATCTGAGTGGGGACGATGGTGAATTATGTTGATTCAGTCATTCTTGGCTGAAATAATTATAATAATAGCAATTTTTCTCGTTCTAACAGCCAATATTGTGTTAATTATTAAAACTTAACCCTAAAACCCCAATTATAGTCAACATGCTTTGGGTTACTTGGATTAACTCTGAATTAAGCTTTGTATGTGATTGATGTGGTGTAAGGCACTCACACGTACATACGCACGAGTAGTGAATGTGTAATGGTCCAGTACTTCACTGACTGGCAGGATACTGTGCATTATTTGGGGAACCCTGTAACGGATCAAAAAAGAAGTTGCTTTAAGTATAAGCACGGACTCTAATTTGGTGCAATGTTTTTGCCATATGTTTGAACAACAACAAGAACAAACAAACAAATATTTGATATTAATTGTATTAATTAGGAGGACAAATCAAATGTTGACATTGGCTGTATATCAAACACTGTCTTTCACTGTTTATTAGTTATATTCTCTGTGTGGTGTAGTTAATAGAGCATTCAATTTACCATCTAGCTATTGTGTTGATACATCGTCTACTGGCTCAGTGACTAACAGACTTCCACACATATATGGACCATTTCATACGTTGCCATTAAACACAATGCAAGCATTTTAAGAATTTGATGAAAATAAAGAGAAAGAGGTGGTGAAAATGGACTTTGTAAATTTGAGGAGGTGAGAAGGAGAAGGGAAATGTTTCTCTGGTAACATCATGTATTATACTTGATAAAAATAACCAGAAGTAGATGTGTATGTGATTCCCATTAGCTAAGATTACATGGGCCATTACATTTGCTACAGGCGCTTGACACCGTATCCCTGGGGCTACTAGTTGATTAATTCCTATGGTTATGTGGGAGTTGTTGTTTGCTGCTCGAATGGGTCTCTGGCCTCCATCTCTGTTCCACCAATCCTCTCTAGTGTTCATTATATTGTATTTGAAATAATAGTTAATTTATTGTGTTCCATTATGCAGATATTGTGGCTGTCTTGTTGTCTAGATGCCATGGTAGGGGATGTAAACTTGTTTCTAACTGAGACAGACTGTGCTGAGGAATCTGCTGGTCCTACGACATCTGCTGAAGTGGAAGTGATGATAGCAGGTGAATGACATTAAATGTCCATTGTCTGTGGAAACTCAAATCATTAACAGAATAGCTGTGGGGTCAGATTTTTTGAGGTTTTGGGCACTTTCATGTATCAAGTTAACAGAACCTGTGGAGGCATAGCAAAAGTTCACTTTGATAAAACATAACTTAATAAAATCTGCCTGCCCACCCACCACCTTTGTTGTTGTTTTTTGTTTTTAAAATTCTAACTCTGTCTTCCCAGGTTGTGGAATTATTTCTGGGAACTTGTAATGAGTACAAATGACTCAGAAATGAGTTCCAATTACAACAGCACATCTGATACCGAGATAATTTGTATTCAAATTATGCCAGCATTACTGCAACCAAGACATCTTTTAGAATCAGGAAAACAGTCCAGTGTGTGTGTATGTGTGTGTGTGTGTGCTAAGTAAGGTGTGTTTTGTATCAATGTTTCAAGTGTTTGTATGTGTGTTAGTGTTTGCGATTAATATGGAAATGGGATAAATGGGGAGTGGCCACTAGCTCAGAAGTGAAAAATTCCAGCATGATTTCTTGGTAATTTGAGAACATTTCGTTCCATATTTCACATCCAATTATTGCAAGAAGTTTGATTCTAATGAAGAGCAACTTTTTCTCACCTCTACTGGTATAGTATGTTTCTGCTAAGGTATGTAGCAAAACTAGAGGTATATTTAACGAATTGGAGCATGAGCGGATGATGATGCCGGTAAAGTCAACACTGACTCTGTGTTATATGTTGCCATCATTTGTGTGCTTGCAATCCAAGTATTCATTTTTTGTTGTTGTTGTTGTTGGTTTTCTTTGATTTATTTTATAATTTTTTCTCCCTCTCTTTCCTTGCCCCCCCCCCCCCCCCCCCCCTAAGTCACTCCTTGCTGGTTAGTGTTGTAGCTTGTGGAGTGGTTGCATTGGTTAAGTTGGTTGCCATGGAAAATTGTGTCATGAACATCTCTGCAGTAATTTCATTTTTTAGTGTACTGCTTGGGTGGTTTTCACAAGGCTGGAATGTAATGTGTTGGGTAAGTGGTTATGTAAGCCTAAAGTAAGTCACTGGCTCTATGATCAGCACTGGATGGTGGGAGTATGCCAATAATGGCTTCTAGACTCCATATGGAGTGTCAGCTTCAAAGGAAACCATGGGATATTATGTTTTTGTAGTATTAAATTCTAGGAATTGCATGATGCTACTCACGTTTCGTGTTTTATTTCGAATGTTTTGATTTGAATTAAACTGATCTTTCTCAGGCTGGATGAAATTAAAGAAAGGAAATTATGTGTGCACAATTTATATCAACAAAAATAATGATTATTACCTAATCTTAATAATAATGTTTTATTGTTGCATTTGGTATTATTATAATAATAATAATTATTATTATTATTAATATTATTATTATTATTATATTATCATTATTATTATTATATTATCATTATTATTATTAATATTATTATTAATATTATTATTATTATTATTATTATCATTGTTATTATTACTATCATTATTATTATCATCATCATTATTATTGTTGTTGCTGTTCTTGTTCTTTGTTGTTGTTGTTATTGTTGCTATTGATGGTTTTATTGTTATTATTATTGTTATTATTGTTGTTATTGTTATTGTTGTTGTGGTGGTGGTTACTACCCTCATCATCCTCAGTGGAATGCGATCCACACAATTTAATAGTAGTGGTGGTAGTAATAGTAGAAGTAATAATTAAACATAATTTACTTTAACTATACAGCTTGTCATTTTTGTGTGTGATTTGCAGAGCCCAGCTCCAGAGGCAAAGGCTTGGCACAAGAAGCTATCAGACTAATACTCTCTTACGGTTTGTTAAAAACAAACTAACAATTTTAGCTTTAAGGAATACAGATTGGTGGTTGTTATGGAATTACTTGTCTAGTTGGTAGACTTCTGTTTGTTCAGGTGGTTCCGCCATGGATTTGTCCTTGCGGTGCTCTTATTTGTTTGTTTATTGAATTGTTGCATTCCAAGAATAAAAAAAGCCGTGTTGAAATGCTTGTTCAGTTTATCTCCCCAGTTTGTCTCTTCTCACCCCCTCCCACTTGCCTCTCTCTCTCAAGCCTCCCACTTGCCTCTCTCTCTCTCTCTCCCCAGTTTGTCTCTTCTCGACCCCTCCCACTTGCCTCTCTCTCGACTCCTCCTACCTTGCCTCTCTCCTCTCAACCCCTCCCACTTGCCTCTCTCTCTCGACCCCTCCCCACTTGCCTCTCTCTCTCATCCCTCCCATCCTCTCTCTCTCTCTTCCCCAGTTTGTCTCTTCTCGACCCTCCCACTTGCCTCTCTCTCGACTCCTCCTAACTTGCCTCTCTCCTCTCTTGACCCCTCCCACTTGCCTCTCTCTCTCGACCCCTCCCACCTTGGCTCTCTCTCTCGACCCCTCCCACCTCTCTCTCTCGAACCTCGCCTCGACCCCTCCCACCTTGCCTCTCTCTCTCTCAATCCCTCCCACTTGCCTCTCTCTCTCTACCCCTCCTACTTCCTCTTCTTGACTCCTCCCACTTTCCTCTGTGTGTTTTGTGCAGGTTACCAGGAGTTGGGAATTCGGAAATTCCAGGCCAAGATTGGCAAAGAGAACACACCCAGCCTTGGCCTGTTCACTAACAAGCTTCTATTCAAACAAGTGAGTATGTGCCTGGTATCGTGAAGTGGGTGTGTGCCTGGTATCATGAAGTGGGTGTGTGCCTGGTATCATGAAGTGGGTGTGTGCCTGGTATCATGAAGTGGGTGTGTCTGGTATCATGAAGTGGGTGTGTGCCCTGGTATTGTGCTAAGAGTTGAGATTAAATCCCAACTCCTTGCATGTTGAAGATTTTCTAATTGAATTCTAAAAAAACAAAACAACACATTAAGAATCTTAGCTGTAGGCTCTCAATGATTAGTTAGTACTAACAATTGGTCCATTCAGAATTAATCAGCTTTTAGTAACCCTTTCACCAGCAAGTTTATGATGACTTGATAGCATGAAAATATTTTAATCATTCAGTAGCTAAGTTATTATTTGGTTGTTACAGGTCTTCTATTTGATTAATTACATATAACTCGTCGATTAGTGATGTGATGTGATGCGGAGACAGGAGCTCTTTAAAATGCTACGATAAAAGCCAGCAAAAAATGATGTTGTAAAACCTTATGCCTATTACTATAACAAAAATCTTATAATTATTTTAGTGAATTGAAAGTACTACATAAATTTATTAAATCTGCACATGCTGGTATTATTTACTGCAGGTCAGCGAAAGTGAAGTTTTCAATGAAGTGACTTTGGAGTTGGCCATTGAAGAAAATGATGCAATTTATTTAGTGCAAAAATTAATTTGGTCAAAATACAATAATGTTCAGTGATAATAATTGAGTTATATAATATGACAAAATATTTCATTTGAGTTGTGAGGTGGTATTGATGGCTGATAATCATACAATAATCTTTTAACTAGTAATGAGAGAGTTTGAGAATGCTTTAGAGAATCCTCTCTTTAGCTTACTCGTGTCTTTATTTTGCAATTTGAGTCTTACTATTGGTAATACCGGAGGTAGGAAAATGACCAGCAAGCATAGCAGCTCAGTCGTCATCACCACCAGAAAGAGGAGCATGAAGCCAATGTAGACATTTTGAGCTCCTAGCAGGAAGTACAAGGGCAGAGCCACGCAGGCGATAAGGGTGGTGCCGTAGATGAGAATGTTGACCTTGCGGGTGTGCTGGAAGTTTTTGCGCTTTACTTTCCGGTTCAAAATGGACAGCACCACTAGTGCCACGGTTACGGCTCCTTTGTACAGAATCATGGCAGGTATCCACGACTCGGAATGCTTGCACACGCACTGGGAGCGCATTATTATAAATTGCTCGGCTCTGAACCGTGTGTCGGTTGAGACCGTGTGAACCCATGGGTCGATCACGTTCCAAGATAGGCATATGACAATGTCTAAGCCCAGAAGGATCATCACATGCAGGATCAGATAGTCGTCTCCTAAGCATATTCCTGGGCTTTGGTTCTGGAAGTGCTTGAAGAGTCTATACACTCTCCACGTCTTTGCACAAACTGTTCCAAAGATGAGAGAGTAGCCGAGGCAGAAGCACCATGTGAGTGTGTTGCACAGGACGCTGTACACAATAGAACTAGCTCTGGTGTTCCCCAAAATAAATGTCCCCTGAACAGTCAAGATAGCACAGGCTATCATGAAGAGATAACACCCGGAGAAGATGAGGTGGTTAATGTTTGGACTAGTAGCTTTGATGCTGTGGTAGCTTGACCAGAAGATGTTAGCCCACTGAAGCACAATTGTCACACCGGAAATGATTATCGTTAGCAAAATAATAACTGCTCCAAACCCCTGATTTAAAGTATTATATTTTACTGAGTATTTATCACTTATAAAATAACTTTCATGGTTTTCAATTGGGAGCTTTTGTTGAGCAGTGTCGGCAGAGTCATTAAATTTCCCTAAGGGCACACTTGTTTCCCCGTTCAGATAGTATACGTCAATGAACGAGCGAGGGGATCGCGTTTCATTTCTGAAACATATTTTACCAGAAAATCCAACAAAGACAACACTGAACAAGGCATCTCGAATCAGCTCAGTTTCGTTTCTCTGACCATATCTGTATGACTCTAGATTAAGCCCGTTCTTTGAAGCATCGTCTATGGCCAGTGCAAGTGCCCATACTGCATCGTAATAAGAATTGGCATAAGAAGTGAAGCCTTTTTCTTGGCCAGTTTCTCGCTTGTATTCTTCTTGTTTCTTTTTGTACTCTTTCTTGTATTGATTGTAAGATTTATTAAACCTCCCAAGAACCATATCTTCAGCATCAATTTCCAAATCGAATAAGTTCAAAATGATACCACGAGATGCTTTGCGCATTTCTTGCTCGGTGCAACTCATGTGTTCCCTCTCTAATATAAACGAGCTGACGTTGTTGTAGAAGTCGCTTTCTTTCCTGTCGTGAAAGATCCATTGATAGTTAGGGTAGATCATGTTCCTTCGATATGCTGCACATATTAATATAGCAGCAACTGGTTTCTGTGCAAACACAAATATCACCCGTGCCTTTGCCTCCAGAATAGGTTCCAGAGGTATTAATGCAAAATTACCGGTGACTGTGATGCTGTTGCTTGTTACCACTTCGTAGTCGTTGTGACTGATTTCCTTTCTGAATCTCGCATGGGTTACTTTGAAGTAATTTCGGGAAACGTCCACTAGTGTTGCTATTCTTGTCCAGTTATTAATTTTCATCAGCGTTATGAAACTCTCCACATAGAACAGGGCAGAACTCACAGAAGCGAACGTGTTTATCCTCTCAGCTTCTTCTAGTTGAGGGTTGTTGCCTTGTGTGATATGAAGGAGGCTTAACTTATCTCTATCTACTAACTCTGATACTGCAAGAGCAGCTTCAGAGCAGCCTGGGCCAATGATGCCTACTATCTGGTTAGTTTCAACGTTTTGGAAGACATCCCTGACTAGGCTGGTAGCAGTTTGCGAGGTTGCTGAACAGGCAGTGTCAGCCTCCACGTATTGTAGATTGTAATCTGGCAGAACGTCGATGTTCGCGTTGATGTGTTCTATTGCAAGTCTGGTAGCAGGGTAGAGTGCAGGACCAGCCTGCCAGCCGTTGCCCACCAGATCTGGCTCCCCTTTTTTCGTTGGATTGGGTGCTAGTATTAGAAAAGAAATATTGTGAAGACCTGAAACCCGGTTACAAGTAAATTGCAGCAACACTGCCAGGTACACAAAGATAGAGCGTCCCATTCTCCACTTCCACTTCAACTGGAAATTCCTGTGAAGTCGCATCGCAGATTGTTTTTTAACGGGAAGGACGAGGTACAGTGGCGCGCGCGTGTGAGTTGAGACTTGGCGGGGGGGGGGGGGGGGGGGGGGGGGGGGGGGCGGGGGTGGAACTGCAACCCCTAGGTCTTCTTCCTTCTTGGTGTTTGTGTTTTAGGCTTACACCCTTTTCAGTTATAGCAGTGTCCTCTTATATGGCACTAACAAGTCATACGTTTGTAGAAAGATCTATCCTAGTTGCTTCTCCAGCTACACTTCTTAAGTTGCTTTAATGATAAAATAATAAATCAAGTACGTTTTGGGACAGAGCTTAATTATGTAGCATATAGTCAGGTTTGCTATGTAATAATTTATACTTTCGTTTATTTATTTTTTGAGATTTGGTAATCTATATATTTTTTGGAAACTACATGACCATAGTGAATTAAAAATCAATGTTTGCATTTTATTGGTTGCCATGGCAACCAGGTTAAGATGCTAAAATAGTAGGTACTAATTTTTCTCATTTAGTATAACAGGTACAGTTTGGATAAAGAGTTAATGATATTCATAAGAAAACCATTCTGCATGCTAGCCAAGATGTATCATAAAAAAACACACGAATTTTCAATTATTTAACCTCTGAAAGAAGCCTTATGACATCTACAGTTTCATCATCATCATCATCATTGAAGTCTGAAGAACTATAAACATCAACACTACAGTCTACACTAAAGAAGCCTGGCAGACATTGTCTGTCTAATGAATAAACCTTATCATCAAAGGTAAACAAAAACTATGCTATAATTAATTGTTGAAATTAATGTTTTTATTAAAAGTTAAACAAAATGGCTGAGAGTGTGCCGCAGCTAGGTCAGCAGCCTCATCATCAACAAACTGGACTCAATGTATTGTGTGCCAAAAGCCTGCATCTAACAAAACATTGGTACTGCATCCTAGAATAGACTCTTATCAACATCTGCTCAATGTAGTACTGGAAAGAGCTCAATTGCAGGATAGCAAATTCATTCCTATTCAAAAACGACTAAAAGACTATACAGCAGAAATTTTACAAAGAGAGGGTGCAGTGTGGCATCGCACCTGCTATTTTGATGCTACGAACAAAGCCATGGTACAACGTGCACGTTGCCACCTACAAGAATATCTCTCTAGTGGAACCCATAGGGAGCCAGGACGAATGCCAGTAAAGCGGAAACGCCCTTACCTTGTTATCTACAACTAGTGAAGTGACAGATGGTATCCAGTCAGCCATTGCTAAATTTGTATGTGCAGCATATTGCCCTAAGGGCATTCAGATTTTTAACATTCCAGAACTGCGGTGGTATCTTTTTTGCAAACACATGGCTGAAAGTGTCAAGCTACCGCCAACTATTGGAGCTCTCAAGCAGCACATTTTACGAGTACACTTGCAGGCAAGTGTGTGGGGCCAGGCATGTATTGCTCAGCAGATATTTCTGGATCCACTGCAGAATGGCTATCACAGAAATTCTGATGGAGAGTTAACACCAACAACAACAGATATCCTTCCAGCACCCGAGGCAGTCATCGAGATGGTGAGATGTCAGTGCAAGGGCGATTGTACATCACAAAGGTGTTCATGCAAAAGCAACAGCTTACAATGTACTGACCTCTGCTTGTGCAGTACTCAGTGTGAAAATGATGAATCCTATTTTGAAAATTATTTATCTGATAGTCAAATTGTAAAGAACTGTACAAAATATTCATGCACATAAATACCACTATGCATTTATTATTTTATCTAAATCTTATATTTTATTTTTGCTTGTGGCATAGTATGAATGATTATATTGATTTTTACAAATTTGTAACTATTACAAGGAATGATTAGTCACGACAAACAAATATACATGCTTATCCAACTATAGAAATACTTTAAAATACATTGTTTTCAATGTTCGCCTGATTAAAATTTCATTATTGCTACCCCATAAACGCTTACAAACATTTGCAAACATTGATTTTCTGTTTTACTAAAACATAATGATTCTAAAAATACATAGATTAGAAAATCTCCAAAAAATATTAACAAAAAAACATTTCGAACCTGACTAATAGTGCAAGTTTTAATGAGTTGATATCAAGCAAGAAAGTAGTACATGTATTGTAATAATCAATCTTTGTCTGCAACAGAATTATTTGGGGATAAAGTAGATCCCAAATGGATACTATAGGTTTACTTCTCATGTATTGAAACGAACAAACTATTGGTAGCCAGTTGTATGGATTCAGTTGTGTGAACAACTCTCAAACAGCACATGCAATAATTTGCAACAGCTCTTGCAATTATCAATGATTGCTTTTCCACATATTTTTGTACCTTACAATACATTATTTTAATGGGGTCAATATACAGGTATATACATACATGTCAGCCTGGGATCAATTGGTTTGGCAAGCTAGCCAAATGAAACGAAACAATGTATATCTATCTATATTTATTTATATACTACATACATACATATGTGATATTATTATTAACGTATTTATCTTTTCTCATGTAGCTAGCCTATAGTCAGGTCTGCTCATTACTCATAATGAGAAATGAACGACTGTATTGAAATGGTGGAAGTAGTAACTCGAATAACCTTCTAACTATTTAATTAGCTATATAGCTATATCCAGGCTATTTCGTCCTTAGCCCAGTAACGCGGTAGTGGGCTGTCGAGCGAGCGATTGTGTGAATGTGAATCAGTATTTTCCTCCTTACTGGAGAGCGGCAGTATTTCTGGGAATTTGTCCATGTTCTGTTAGGTAACTATTTCCGCGGTATTGTACGACTAGGAAATTTCTGACCTCATTACGCTCCGCGCGCCGCTTTTATATTATAGCTTCTTTTTTTTTGCGGGAATAAAAATCATCTCGTCCCAGCTCCTGGGCGAACGGAACGGCGAGATGGCACCATTTAGTTTGTACTTGCTGCTTTTCATTTTTCTGACCGTGGCAGGTGGTAAGAAGGACCTCAACATCCTCGTAATGGCCCCCTTTTCAAATGATCTTAGCGAAGTGGACGAATCTTGGAACATAGGCCCAGCTCTGGTACCTGCAGCCAGACTAGCAGTGGATCATATCAACCAAAGAGATGACCTGCTGCAAGGGTACAAGTTGAACGTACTAGAGCGAGAATCTGGCTGTACATTGTCTTCAAAGACTCTCATCAACCTTATAGAAGCCGAGTTTTATTCTGCAAGTGAAATGGGGATAGTAGGCATGATTGGCCCAGGCTGCCATAAGTCAGTGATTGCCACGGCAGACCTCAGCCAGACTGTTCTCAATGTTGTGCAAATTTCAATATCATCTTCACTGGCTATCAGAGGAGCCAACTACTATAACTCTTTTCGCACAGTTCCTGCGGCACCCGTCTATGTCGATGCTTTCAGAAGTCTAATGGCTACTGCTGGATGGAAAAAAGTTGAAGTCATGTATGATAATCATAACGGAGTTTACGGTAGTGTTTTGTCCGAGATGCACAAGACAATAGGAAGAAAATCGCTGCATGCTGTAGAAATAAGACCAGCTGTGTTTGGGCATAGTTTTGTCAGAGATGCCCTGAAGGAAGTAGATGGAAGTAATGTCAGGATCATCCTAGCACTAGTGGGATTGAGCATGGCCCAGATGATTTTGTGTGAGAAGCATAAACTGGCTTCTCAAGTCATTGACTTTCAGCTGGTTTTTATGGACATTGAACCGGAAGATGTTTGGAATGTAGATTTTTTTGCTAACAGAGAAAGCCTGGGCTGTACTGCTGAAGATATGAAGGAAGCCTTGAACAATACCATTTTTATTACAAATCGACACCAAAGGAGCAACACCACTGATAACAATACTTATGCAGGAATATCTTACCAATCATACCAGAAGCTTTATGAAGGTTATCGTAGTGAATACCTGATGAGAAAGAACATGAGGATTGAAAGCCTTCCTTTTTCTAATGCTCGTTATTTCAATGCGTATTACGATGCGGTATGGGCACTGGCTATAGCACTGAACCACACTGCTACTGAGTTTGATTTGACTAGCTACAATAAACTCAGTGAAGCTAATGCTTCAAAGAATGGCCTCATAGGCAAGTATCTAAATCGTGAATTGAATAACCTTTCGTTTGAAGGTATGTCAGGACCGATTCATTTCAATAAAATTACTAGAGATGTTTCAAGCTTGGGCGTGACCTTAGAGCAGTTTATTTTGAGTGCTGAAAAGACAAACAAATCGAAATTGGCAACTTTTGTTGGTGAGAACTTAACATTCTATGATAATTTCTACCTCTCCTCTTACACACTAAATACCAAACACCGTGTAGCTGACAGGATAATTGGTTTTGGGGTTTTAATTTTGGCTCTGTTGGCTGTCATTGGTTTCATCACCCTCCAAGTAGCTTTCTGGTTCTTTAATATTGCTCCGGTAAAAGCAAGCAGTCCACAGCTGAACTACCTAACACTCTCCGGCTGCTGTTTCTACCTGGCAGCATTGCTTCTGTTCACCATGCAAGAACTATTTCCAAGTGAACTCAGTCAAAAACAGATCATTTCTGGTGTTATCTGTAATTTGCAAATCTGGAGCTTTTCATTTGCTTTCTCCTTAATATTTGGCACAGTGTGTGTTAAAACTTGGAGGATTTACAGAATATTTACACACTTTAAGCAAGGTCGAGTGAAGTATGTATCTGATATATTTCTGATAGGATTTGTTGTGTTCTTGCTACTGACAGACTTGCTGTACCTGATCATATGGACCCTGACTAATCCATGGAGTTGGCATAGCGACACAATGAGGGAAGGTCAGGTTCTTGTGGACTCGCACCGGTGCATCTGTGACAATTTCGCGTATTGGTCTACTGCCCTCTTGCTACAGAAACTAACTCTGATGTTTTTAGCCATACTTTTGTCCATATTGGTGAAACCGGTCAAGAGGAAAGGGTTCAAGAACACCAAAGCCATCTTGATTCTTACGTACTCTCTCATCATTATTCATGTTGTTGGAATATGTATCTACGTCCTACTGAATATCCTTCAGACTCTTCATATCTTGCGATTTCTTGGATATGCTTTGACGTTTGCTCTGAGTCTGATCACAGTTACCCTGAGCCAGTTTTTAACACATGTGTGGCCCAACCTTAAGAAAAATATTGTACTTAAGGTACCCAAGGTTAACACAGCCATTGACAGCCAGCGAGTTTGTTTTTTAAGTGTGAAGCCATATGAAGAAACAAGCAGTTCAGCAATATTGTAATGTTTATTTCTGTGGTGTTTTTTTTTTTTTTTTTTTTGTATAAAATTCAAACCAGTGTACACTTCATTGTTTACTGACAACAGAATCACTTTGGGCATGTTCGAGCTGTAACTGGACATGGTGAGCTACATATAATAAGCAGACTTTACTTACAACATCAAAGATACTGTACATGTGTCTTGTGTGCAGTCATGACGGTGATTTGCAATTTCTCTGGCTGGCTTATAATATAATAGGTTCTGATAACTCCCTAACAAGCAGCATTTACTTTGAAACAAACAAGAGGAAGTAAAGAAACTATTCCCAGACTGACTGCAGTGACACATCTTTCCTTCCACTTTCTGAGGCACAATCATATTATACACGTACTGCCACACCACTCACTTATAATGGTACATGTGCAAGTTTTAATATGACAGATTATATTTTCTTGGTATATGTAAATTGGCTTCTTTGTATCTCCATTGTGATTGAATTTGTTACTCCTGGGAGACCGCACACACTAAGGTTAAATTGTAAATGGTCTACTGAATTAGGAATGATGTTTTCAAAACATCATTGAGCACGATGTAAGCATTGAAGTCGTGTACTTCAAACGGTTTCCATGCCAATTTTATAAGTGAATACACATGATTGATTGAGCTTGTTGAATAATAATTATTAAATAATTAATAATTGGAGAGGTTTGTAAAGAACCGTGGTATAGCTAAACAAGCTAGTATTCATTAGTATAGAACTCATTTATATGTAAGTGTCTAATGCAATAATTTGTTTCCCTAATAGGAAGTGAACATTCACAGTTACAAACAAGTTCCTAGAAGGCTAGTTTCTGTAGTAATTTCCTACTAATGGGAAATCATAAACATTTACAAGAACAAGGAGGAGGCAGGCAGACTTGTGATATTCTGGCATTCAATGATTAATCTATATATAATAGATTCTTCAGAAGGTAGCTGTTACATTTCTTGCAGGTAGCTGTTACATTTCTTGCATAATCTATATAATAGATTCTTCAGAAGGTAGCTGTTACATTTCTTGCAGGTAGCTATTGTCAGGGAAAATCAAGTCTGTAAATGAAAGTGCTTGATACTATTGATCTGTCAACACTTAAAAAATAACATTACCTGAATTAACTAGTTGGTTCTTCTTGAGGTAACAAAAGTCTTTAAAAGATTGAAACATTAAAAAAAACGTTTTATTGGTAATGTTCTTGTCATGCCTGCTTTACACTGAAATATCTTATAACTATTTCATGCTGCTTTCCATTGAGTCATCTTGTACACTGTCACATGCCTGCTTTCTAACCTGATATCAGTTTTGACAATTACACATCTAGCTATATTAAAGTCTGGTATGTAGTGTTTGAGCCGAAGCTACAGAACTGGTGTGATTGCTTAAAGCTCCAGTTTCCTTATAAATGGAGTGTACATTGCATTAATATTTGTTGTCTCAGTAGTGGTAGGTATAATTTTCATTTCACTTTATAGGTATATATGTTTACCCATTTGTTTTCACTGTCACGAAGTCTGAAGACGTCTTCTAATACTTAATAGAGCATAGTATTTCAGTTGGTGTGTAGCGGTACAATATACAATAGTTAGCTATATTCAATCCTTCGATAACTAGCTATAGTAATTGTCAAATTGTTATACATGTATGTTTATAATACATTATTACTTATTACATGAGTCAGAGTGTGATATGGTGAAATATTTCATGAGCAGGCTAATTTATTTTCATGAGCCAGAGGCAGAGTGAAAATATAGCCTCAATGCTGAACTGCTGAATCCTGTGAATGTCAGACTATTTCTTGGGACACAGGTAGAATCGACTGCTTTTAATCTTGTCTCTTTAGAAGAACGCCCCACCAGTTTTCGCTTTCCATCTGCTGTAGTTATCTGCGCGTAAGAAACATATTGAAAATAGACGAGATGAGCTGTACATACACAGCGCCCGAAAAACTCCATTAACTTCACTACATTTCTTTCTTACAATAGTAGTATTAATGCGCACCTGCGTTGCCGCCCCTTTTTCACGTGCAACCTTGCCGTTTGCGCGTTTTGACTTAGATTCGCATGACTAAATTGCTTCCGGTAAAGTACTAAATGCATTCCTCATTTACCGCGCTTGCGGTCGTGCCAACTCAACTTGGACACAACCAGGTTAGAGCTGCTAAAATGGGAGCCCCTACAGCCAACTTTACACTGATAGTTGTTCAGGACCTATAGGGGGGTTGCCTAGTAGTTTTTTTTATTTTATTGCTACTGTACTTTATTTACATAGCACTTAGCATTAATTTACTGCAGGGGCTAGGGAGATGATTTGGAATGAGGGGCCCACATCACTTGGAGCTAAACCACACATTAAAAATGTTTACCACAGTCATTAAGTTTTAATCACCATAGCATCATATGTTTGTCAAGTGATAGCTGATTAAATCCAAATACTGATGCACTTCAACACATGGTAAACTAGTTAGCCCAGGTGCATGATTTTTTCCCCTATGACAGATAAAGTAAGGAAGAGAGAACTCAAGAGCTACACTCCTCAGTAGAAAGTTAAGAGGAACACTGCAAGAGCTTCCTATAGTTTCTTTTCTCTAGTTTATTGGAAGCCCAAATTTCATGTCCAGAACCACACTGAAGTTGAATTATCAAATGTGTAGGAGCAAGTTGAAAAAAAAGGTGGGAGGGGAGGGGAGATAGCTAAATTATAGCTACATGAAAAAAGAGGGGTAAAATTCTCAACTTTACGGTTGACAAGTAAAAAAGCTAGAATGTAGCTGTCAACATTCTAGCATGAGTTATACTATGGATGCCACTAATAGATTTGGCTCCTCCCCCCACTATAAGGAGCTGAAAAGTGGAGGGGCTGAGGCTACCACAATAAAAAAAAAAATATATATATGGGTTAGCTGGTTCTTTTGTCCAAACATGGAGAATTCTGAAAATGGATTATTTAACCCTATTCAAATTGAAAAACAAACAAACAACAATAGTAAACATGTTTTTGTTTTTTTCTAAACCACTGACTACAGGCTACATTCATGAAATGTGTAAAAGTAGGGAAGCAGTCGCCCTTCTGTCCCTTTTCTCATACCCCTCTGAATTAACAATGAATTCCAAGTGTACTTGCTATTTAAAACTAAAGTAGTCATCTCTTTAACAGTGCTCGAAAAGAATTGCAGTTAGCTATAGTAGTTGGCTATGCATTGTTAGTCGATAAAGTAAGCAACAATTCATGTGTTTAGGTTTGCTTCAAGAATACCATCCTTCTTTTCATTTCAATGCACAGAAAGTCTTATCAAGCAGGGTTGGGGTCAAATACATGAGTGTTTGTATTTAAGCTGTATTTAAATACATTTTCGGGGTATTGTATTTGTATTTAAGATCTAAAATGTGAAGTATTTGTATATTCCCCAAAAGGGTGCGGCCGAACTGCTACAAATATAGTTTGTGTGTGATTCAGTTGTATTCGCTATTGATAGTCAAAGTTATTCGACTATAGCTATGCGGCAGAATACTTGGATATCAAAGAGGAACAACAGATGCTTTTGAGAATTTTGGATAAACTAGCATTGACCCAGCTTATGTAGATGGAGTATCAGTGACTCGTGGACCAGTGGGCAGTAGACAACATTTATGGACATTTGCAGCAGCTTTTTTTAAGAAGATCCCTCTTATATAGCAAGACAGAATTACCCTTTACCAAATATAAAATATAACTGGCCACATCAAATACCAGTATTTGTACAGAATACCTATTTCTGTGACACAGGAAACCCTGGACCTGGTTATAAATTCTCTACCCTTTACACAAGTAATTCCCTCTGGGATGGTGCTGGGTGTGGCTTCGACAATACCTGTTGTCAATTCAACAATCCTCCATGGTTCAGGTCTAACCTACCTCAGCCAACTACAAATGACATTGAAGTGCGTCTTTGCAATGGAGAGTGATTTAGTGATGAAGATACAATTCTATTTTTAATTGAGATATAATTATGTAAAGTAGTTACTTACAGCAGTGTAGTAAAGATGTTTTGGTAAAGGGGAGGGACTGACTTAGGACTTAGATTTATTTTTAAACTTAGGAGGAGTTTGCTAGTTTTGTAATCATGATTTTCAAATTAGTGGATTAGAAATGTTTTTTAATGAAAAATTAAAAAATACTTTATCAACATAATATGGTTGTTTTGATTTATACACTGCTTATACAGTCTTGCAACTTTTTTTTCGTTTTTTTTTTTTTTTTAATTACATTTAGTCATAAAAAGGACTGCAGTAATATGAGTAACATGCTGACTAGGAAAGTATCAAAATGCTTACTTAATTGACATATAAACTTTAAATAATCTTAATTATTAGTCTGTGAAAATTTAAATAAACCAACCCTCACAAATTTATCATGAAATATTGTTGTTGTTTTTTAATATTTTAAATAATAATAGTAATGATTAATAAATGATAATGATAATGATAATAATAATAATAATAATAATAATAATAATAATAATAATAATAATAATAATAATAATAATAATAATAATAATAATAATAAAAATAATAATAATAATAATGATAATAATAATAATATTGTTTTTTATTCTTTTCTTTTTTTTAATGTTCTTTTGAGTCAATAATTTATTGCTTATGTCCTAGTCTTGTTGGGTTATACTCACTTAATCCAATTCTTTAGCCTGAAGTATAGTCTGACAATCTGGACTGCCATTGCTAGTGTCGATTCTGAGGAACAGAATTCTGAGGCATATACCGAGGTCTGCCTGCCAGGCAGCAGTGCTTGATCGAATTAACGACACTACTGAGGGATATAGCTAGTGAGTTCAAACTCGTTGGATGCTTGGAATAAGCTTTTCTTATTTGCTCCAAGATGTCTCAGACTACCAAGGAAGTGTAAAATTACCGACTCCCTAGCCAGCCTGGTGAAACAGCAATTGCAAGATGGCCTGTCTCCACCAGCTCTATCTACATCCATAGACAAGCGAGGAAGAATACCTTCAATCCTGACTTACATCTTACAACTTGGTTTGGGGAGACAAGTCAATAACATATCAGCTGAGGGAGAGCAGCAGGGGGACCCACTAGGCCCCTTAACATCAGCTGAGGGAGAGCAGCAGGGGGACCCCCACTAGGCCCCTTAACATCAGCTGAGGGAGAGCAGCAGGGGGACCCAATAGCCCCCTTAACATCAGCTGAGGGAGAGCAGCAGGGGGACCCACTAGGCCCCTTAACATCAGCTGAGGGAGAGCAGCAGGGGGACCCACTAGGCCCCTTAACATCAGCTGAGGGAGAGCAGCAGGGGGACCCACTAGGCCCCTTAACATCAGCTGAGGGAGAGCAGCAGGGGGACCCAATAGCCCCCTTAACATCAGCTGAGGGAGAGCAGCAGGGGGACCCACTAGGCCCCTTAACATCAGCTGAGGGAGAGCAGCAGGGGGACCCACTAGGCCCCTTAACATCAGCTGAGGGAGAGCAGCAGGGGGGACCCACTAGGCCCCTTAACATCAGCTGAGGGAGAGCAGCAGGGTGACCCACTAGGCCCCTTAACATCAGCTGAGGGAGAGCAGCAGGGGACCCACTAGGCCCCTTAATTCAACAGAGTCTGCACTTCGAATTTCCAAGCACTATACTTGCATTGGATGATGTCATAGTGGGAGAGAATTGTGGAGACCTCATCCATGACATTCAAGTGATGAGGGATGCTGAAAAGTAGGGCTGTTGTTGAACACTGCAAAGTGTGAAATAGTGAGCGATGACATGACAACATGTGGCACCTGCTTGTTGACCTCCTGGGCACCTGTTTGTTGAACTCCCAGGCACACAGTTGGTGAGTGTTTCTCAGGTACATTTGTTGGGCTCCCCTATAAGTGACGACAAGTGTGTCACAGCAGCCTTGAGGAGAAATGTGGAAGTACTGCGCAGATTGGGTGATTGATTGCAGTTATTGACAGCACATGATGCTCTCATCTTGCTACGCCATTGCTTTGCACTGCCAAAGTTAATGTACACTCTCCGGACTGCACCATGCTTCAGATCAGCCATCCTTGAAACATATAGCTAATAACTTCTTACAAGAGATTCTTGGTGGAGTGACAAGCAACCTATGCAGGCGGGACTATAACTAAAAATAATTTACACTCATTTTGTGCACTCACACACACAATTGAACATTATGTAAGAAGTACACATTTTATACATTCACCCAACGTCCAACCCACGTAATCCTGGGAAAAGATACCAAACGGCCAAATGGGTGTATTGGAGTAACTGCATCCTTCCGAGTGGAGCAATTAGGTAAAGGGTTTGGCTGGATACTATGCATCTCCTTGGTAAGTAGGACACATTGAGTCATTTGATTAAGGTTGGTGTCTGGACATAATTTGAATAATTCGTGTATCAAACACAACAAAATGTAGTTTGTTTGTTTGTTTATTTTTAAACGTATCAAGACTTATTTAATATATTCCATGACACAGCAAAATATTTTAACTTAATGAACTGCCTTCACAAGTAAGTAAACAAATACACAAATATCCTTTCATGACAATGGGACATCTAGCTTGTGCGGAATGAATCCTAGCTGGAATAATGTGAAAATCTGCAAAGGAGTGTGCTAGCAAGTCCGTTAGACTAAGACTATTTTCTAGCACATGATGACCATGTTTGATGGATGAGTGGGTGAGTTCCACAGAGTACAAGATAACTCGTGGCATATTTAGATGTGTCTTTGGCGATTTTGCTGCCCATCCATTTGAATCAAGGAAAGAATGAAGAGTAATGATGCTTCTAATTTTTTTTTGGATTGCTGACCCATTTGGATGACTGATATTCATTCCTGACTTCAATTGGGTTGCTTCTGATTAGTGGAAATTATTTTTATTAGTGAATGGCATTTGGAGTAACCATACATGATTTCTTGGTCTATAATTACTGGACTTCTGTCTGACCTGGCCAATTGAAGGATCTTCTTTTACCTACATAAAACATGATCTGCTGGATTGAAATGTGTGGGTTCTGTATATTAGGTGTAAATAACTTCAAGCCAGCCCAATACAATGGCGTAGTCTGCTTCCAGGAAAGTTGAGATAAGTATCAATTTTCAGAGCTTCCTGAAGTGGTTCAATGTGCATAACTCATCTGATTTAGTGAGAGCTGGGAGCTGCTGATACAAAATTTCCTCATCAAGATTATCTCGATTCATAGTGGCAATTTCACTCATCTGATTTTCATTAAGCTGTAAAGCATTAAAGTTTTATTATTTTATTGACAGTTACAATCAGCTCTAAAAATTTTATTCGCAATAGATGGCAGTGGTGTAGGAATACGTCATTTTGTTGGGTGGGGAGGAGGTGTGTGTGTGTGTGTGTGTTGGGGGGGTTTCTAAGGTCATGTGATTTTAGGCTTAAAGGTGTTCATGTAAATGTCTCTTCTTTAGATTGTGCCCCAAAATTATGGGTAAGTGGGGGGGGGGAGGGGCGCTTTAGCCCCTGGAGCCCCACCCCCAACCCTTTCCTATGCCACTGGATGGTTTGATTAAATGAAGTTTAGCATGCCTGTTGTTTTCTATCAACTCTCAATCTTCCCCAGCTAGGATATTAGCCTTTTGTTCTTCCTCATTTCAGATATAGGTATGCGGTTTATGCGGTTTCAATCATGCTGTCCTCCTAATTCACCTTGCTGTTGAGAGGTACCTGAAACATTGTCAAGATGCTAGAAGCAGCGAAACATTCTGACATACCCGGCACTTACTAGACCAAATTGTTTGTAATGCCCCACCCCTATTTCTACTATTTACCATTATTTTTTAAGACACTTGTGTTCAGTTACTGTGGCAACCATTTGACTTCAGAAATTAGTAATGTAGCATGCCTGCATCTGGTTTCATTTTGTCCCAAGTTATTCTATGTTTTTGTCAGCAGTTGTGGGCGGGGCAGAATTAAGAAGTAATCAGTATGAGCATAATAATAATAATGCTTTTATTTAGTAGCTAGGCAACTGCTAGTTTAATATGACATAACTTTCTTCTAGAAATTATCTAGGGATTTTCCCCAGACAATTGCTTGAAGCAAAGTTAATTGTGGTTATGACATCATCTGCCACATAAGGTTGACATCATTTATTTCATTGCTATAATAAACTTATTCCCCGTGTCACTTTCCAAGCGCCTACTGACTCCTCCCAGCCCACCCACCCGCCAACCCCCTATCCCTTCATGTTCTTGATGTTTGCAGTAAGTGGAAACAGTAGCAGCTCCGACACATTACTTACTGGAGTAGGCGTGACTGGCTCCTCATTAACTTAATTGCACTTGTCTAGTTTTCATGCTGTAATTCATCTTGCATGGGTAAAGTTTTCTTATTTTATTGACAGTTACAATCAGCTCTAAAATTTTTATTCACAATAGATGGCAGTGGTGTAGGAATATGCCATTTCGTTGGGTGGGGAGGATGCGGGGGCGGGGGCAGGCAGGGGGGGGGCGGGTGGGGGGGTTCTAAGGTCATGTGATTTTTAGGCTTAAAGGTGTTCATGTAAAATGTCTCTTCTTTTGATTGTGCCCTAAAATTATGGGGAAGTGGTGAAGGAAGGGGGGGGGGGGGCTTTAGCCCCTGGAGCCCCACCCCCCACCCTTTCCTATGCCACTGGATGATTTAAATAAACTTTATCATGCCTGTCCACTTTGTTTTTATCAACTCTCAATCTTCCCCAACTAGGATATTAGCCTTTTGTTTTTTCCTCATTTCAGATGTGCTTCACACTGTCCTCCTAATTCACCTTGCTGTTGAGAGGTACCTGAAACATAGTCAAGATGCCAGAGGCAATGAAACATTCTGACATATCCGGCACTTACTAGATCAGATTTTTTTTGTAATGCCCCACCCCTATTTCTGCTATTTACCTTTTTTTTTTTTAAGACACTTGTGTTCAGTTACTGTGGCAACCATTTGACTTCAGAAAATTAGTAATGTAGCATGCCTGCATCTGGTTTCATTTTGTTTCAAGTTATTCTATGGGGCGGGGCAGAATAAAGAAGTAATCAGTATGAGCATAATAATAATAATGCTTTTATTTAGTAGCTAGGCAACTGCTAGTCTAATATGACATAACTTCTTCTAGAAATTATCTAGGGATTCCCCCCAGACAATTGCTTGAAGTTTATACAATAAATCAAAGTTCAAGGTGCAAAGTTAATTGTGGTTATGACATCATCTGCCACATAAGGTTGACATCATTTATTTCATTGCTATAATAAACTTATTCCCCGTGTCACTTTCCAAGCGCCTACTAACTCCTCCCAGCCCACCCACCTCAGCCAACCCCCTTCTTCAACGAGCAAGCATGTTCTTGATGTTTGCAGTAAGTGGAAACAGTAGCAGTTCCGACACATTACTTACTGGAGTAAGGCGTGACTGGCTCTTCATTCATCTTCAGGGATTTTTTTCCAGAGTTTACAAAAAACATATTCCATGAAAAGAATCGGGTGTAATTTGATAGATGATAAAAGATATATGTGGATGTGGGAGGGGCTGCCCACTCAATGGAAAGGACTTTATATTCAATGAGCATTATCATTACTGTCCACTGTATTGTGAGTGCATCATTTTGTTGCATTGGGATAAATGTATATCAATTGAATTCATGAATCAGTGTCTAGCTAGCTATTGGTGGTAGGTATATAGCTATATAATGATTTAAATTAGTCAATGTAAAGATGCATCATTAGACAGAGCCTTTCTGAGCCACCATTATGAAGAAAGAAGGGTTGAGCTCCTTCTTCTCCTCACAATAATTCGCGACAGAGCCTTTCTGAACCACCATTATGAAGAAAGAAGGGTTGAGCTCCTTCTTCTCCTCACAATAATTCGCCATTATAGCTCCTGAAAAATGCCCTATAAGCTATATCTTGAAGTCATATCTAATACTGATGGTAGATAGCAAGTTGTTTTTTTTGTCTTGAATTTGTCAATTAACTATTGCAAACTTGACCAGAACATTTTTTGGGAGTATTTTTGAATACATGCTATAATGAAGTTGATCTAAAGAAAGGAAATTCCCATGCACAATGACTTCCTCTGCTTTATTCTAGTCTATATAAAGTAATGAGTTAGCAAAGTCAGCCACATCAATGCTAATATTGTACAAATAATTGAAATCAGATAAGCTTGCCCATCAGGTGCTAGAGGTGTAATGGTGCATCTCTAAGGCTTCTGAGCAAATATGGTCACTAAATTGAAGTTACATCATCTGAATTCATCCACTAACAGACTCTGCATTGGTAATCTATGTGTTGATACCTTAATAGCAAAATCACAAGGAATAAATGCTGGTCTGAAAGTAAATCAAGCATTACTACCGCTGCTGTTGTTGTTGTTATTTTGTGTTGTTACTGCTTGATGCTGTTGTAAACTTTATTATTGAATTAAAATGGTTACCAGCAGGCACTACCATATTATAGTTATACGACTTGAGCTTAAACCATGAGGTCTTTGATGTTACCCATGGTCAATCAGTAGGTCAGGGTCAATTCAGTTCAATCATGTGTATTCTAAACACATCACATCACCCATAACAGATACAATTACAGGAAGATCATCTTAACTGACCCCTATTCATTAATTTAAAGCTATGGTTACTGAAATTACTTCGTTCTTTTTCTTTTCTTTTTCTTTTTTTCTTGCAAAATAATTTTTGAAGGTTAATAATTTATTTTACCTTTGCATTCATATTTTGGGATCATAACCTGTCAAAAACAACAACAACAAACAACAACAAACACATGTATGCCCTAACGATTTTTTTAAACAGAAAATTGAACAGAAATTCTTTTACTATTAGGATGTTTACTCATTTTCAAGCACAAAGGTCGAGAAGAAACCGTTAAGTTTATTTAGAATCACTTCATGTAGACTGAAGTTCTAGTTTCTATATGCACTTATATCAGTGGAAGAACACACTGGCACTTCGACAAACATAGCACTAAGTTTTTGTCACACGTTGGAATCAATCGACAACATTGGATATGTCATTTCATCAATAAATCAGCATGATTGGTTTGATTAGGTGCTGGTGATTAGGGCAAATGAGAAAGAAAAAAAAAAGACTTCAGGAGCTGGCAAGCATCAGTGTTCAAAGAGGTGATCATTTCGTAAATACTTTTTGTTCTCCGCGCACTCGCTAATTTTAACCGGATGCTTTATTTTCCATGCTTGCACCTTAGGATATATAGCTGACCTTCTTATAACTCAGTGCTCTTATTGGCAATATGCGCAAGTCAGAAATAAAGACTTCGACGCTACTGGTGCTGCTATTTCTTGGCGAATCCTTCCAAAAGGTGCCTCCATTGATGAAGGAAGACCTATATATTTTAGTCATGGCTCCGTGGTCCAATTATCAGTACGACGATCCAGCCTGGAATATCGGACCTGCGCTGTTCCCTGCAGCAAGGCTGGCATCGGACCAAATCAATAGTCGACCAGATATGCTACAGGGGTACAATTTAAGACTAATAGAAAGAGAATCCGGGTGCAGCCTTACCTCTAAAACTATGATAAATTTCATCGATGCAGCTTTTTATGGTACCCAGGGCAAAAGAATTGTGGGGATGATCGGACCCGGCTGCTCAGAATCTCTATTTGCAACTTCTCAACAGATCCGTCGGCCTGCTCTCGACTTCGTACAATTGTCGATATCTTCGTCCTCGTCTGAAGTCAGTGGTCCAGGACATCTGAATTCATTTGGGGTAGTTCCACCAACATCTAGCTATGTAGAGGCAGTTATTAGCTTGATGAGGCAAGCGGCATGGAAGAAAATTGCAGTTGTGTACGACCACCGGAATGCTGCCTATAGTCACCTCTTTTCTGAGACAAGGAAGAAGATTGATAGAAGAATGCTGCACCCTATAGAATTGCAGGATCAAGTGCAGCAGGATTATATTTTCAAGGAAGTAGACTCAAGGAATATCAAGATTATACTAGTTTTGACGGGACTGAGAGCTGCCCAAAATATTTTATGCGATAAAGCTAAGTACCATAAAGTTCAGTTGATTTTTGTGGACTTAATGCAGGAAGACATTTTAAACTTGTATTTGTTTCAACATTCACGGTGCACCTTGGAACAACTCAAGATATCTTTGAACAATACCATATTTCTAACAAATGACTATCAACGAAGCAACACTGAATCGAGCAGTACATTAGCACAAATTTCATATCAAGTTTACGAAGAATTCTACAATGCATATCTTGACTCTTACCTAAGTGAACAGATGATACCCAAGGAAAACCTTCCCCTCTCCCGTATCCGCTATAGCAGTGCATTCTATGATGCCATGTGGGCTCTAGCACTTGCACTGAATGAGTCCTTGGAGGATTCAAACAATGATGAATCTGGTAATGCTGCGCTGGGAGAACATGTACGAGAAAGTTTGGAACTAATACGGTTTGAGGGTATGTCTGGACTTCTCTATTTCAATAAGACAAGTAGGGCAATCCCAAGCATTGGCATCATTGCAAACCAGACTATATGGGCTTCTGGTGAAAAATGGGAATTTCGCACAGGAAATTACGTCACCAGTGAGAGCTCAGACTTCAATGTGACCCATTTTGATTTTCTTCCCTACAGAAAGACAATACTTGCCTACCACGTTGATGATCGCATAGCATTTGTTATCTTAGCGATAGCAGTGGTGGCCGTTGTATGTTTCTTTATCCTCCAAATCATGTTTCTGTCTCTCCAAGTCAAGGCAATAAGCCCGCAGCTGGACTACCTAATTTTGTCAGGATGCTGTCTTTATTTGGTGGCCCTGGTCCTCTCTACAGTGCAAGCCGTTTTTCCAAACAGACTCGATAACTACGCTCTAATATCCAGCATCAGCTGCAACCTGCAGTACTGGTGCTTGTCTGTGGCATTCACTCTGATTTTTTGCACCATTTGCGCCAAAACATACAGAATTTATAGAATATTTACATACTTCAGGCAAGGAACGGTCAAGTACGTTTCCGATCCATTCCTCATCTCCATAATTATTGGCCTGGTCATTGTGGATTTCAGCTATTTAATGACTTGGACTCTAACTAATCCCTGGATATCGGCCAAATGGGTCAGGAGAGAAGGCTCTCGCATTGTGGACTACCATTATTGCTTTTGTGAAAACATTGGATTTTGGCTCACACCTCTCCTTATTCAGAAGATGGTTTTAATATTTGCCGCCGTCATCCTGTCAATTCTGGTGAGGCCTGTGAAAAAGGAAGGATTCAAAAACACCAAGGCTATTCTGATTTTGATATACCTGCTCATATTTATCCACACAGTTGGACTGAGTATATACGCTCTCTTAGAAAGTCTTCAGACACTTTACATATTGAAATATCTTGCTTATTCCCTGACTTTCGTACTCACTTTAGTCTCCATTTCTCTTGGCCAGTTTGTGACTCACATGTGGCCGCTACTTTACCGGAAGAAAAGAACAGTTCAAAGCCAATGGCTGACATCTATGACTTCTCACAGAACTCATTCCACACTACGAAGATCTTTAGACTCCACTTTGGCTCCTAATGGAGTCTGAACATAATATTTATTTAGTTTTTTTTAATTCACACCCATACTTCATTAACACCTGTTATTTAACAATGCTGTCATTTTTCAATTATAATAAAATGGACTGGAAATATTTTTGTTAGTTGCAATTAGTTAACTGGTATTTCATTGGTTGGTCAACAAATAATTTCATTATTAAGTACAAGGTATGTACATACATTTTGCAGACCAGTAAATTCCTCCTTTCTCCCACCCTATCCCAACTTTACTAAAATTAAAATTATGTTCTGTCTAGTTCATCTAATAGACCCTGAAGCCGACCTCTGATTTAATGTTCTTTACTTGTGTCATCAAATGATATCATATAAAACTTGAAAGATTTTAACCTCATAATTGATTGTAATACTATTTTTTTCACTTCATGTTTGTCCCTGTGAATAACATCCCTTTTGAACATCTAGTTGCCTAGACAGTCACACATAGATAGAAAATATGCCACATGTTGTGTAATGGTATATGTGCATCAGTGGAAAGGTCTGTGTATATTTCTGGTGCTATATAAACTGATGTGTTTGTCTTGTTTTTTTTTTTTTTTTAATCTCATGGAGACTTGGTGTACTACAAACAAATTACAATGTAAAAACAATTTAAATGAAATGTCTAAGTTTAATCCTCTTAAAACATACTAATCATGTTTTAACGCTATTGAGCTTTAAATATAAAGCTTTTTTTTTTTGTATTCTTAGCTTATGTAGATGGAACATCCATAACTCGTGGACCAGCTGGCTGTAGACAGCATATGGACACTTACAGGGGTAAAAATGAAAAAATCGGGGATGTTTGTTTATTGGCGAGCGAGCGTAGCGAGCGAGACAGTATTAGGGGTGGATAATGTAAAATCGGGTATATGTTATATGTATATATGTATAGATGTATGTATGGATTGTACGTATGCCCTTTAAACGCGCGCGCGGGAAACTTTTTTTTTTTTTTTTAACATGGCTTTTTAGGCTTGACCCCAGTTTATTCTGAAACTACAGCATTAAACAAGCTTATTTATACTTGAGCTCCAAAGTGTGAGAAAATTCTTGCGAAAATGCTTGCTTTTCAAGAACAAAAAGTTGATTCGACCGGTTACTAGACTGTGTATAGACAATCTGATGGCCAAGTTATGTGTTGACCAATAGATCATAATGTGTATGTTGTCTTGGGTTACAACTCTTATACTGTTTGAAGGGAAAAAAAAGCAACTTGAAATTTTACTCAAGAAGGATCAATTTAACAAATGCTAGCATTGGATGGTCTACCACGTTTAAGGCTAATATGTAAGTCATCCATCTTCATCATCTCTGGCGACTTGCTGGTTTCATGAGGTACTTGTATGGTCCATGCATGATAGAGCATGAGCACTAACTGATTGTGACCTTTTTCTCACTTTGTGAGGTTGAATCTGGAACATTTATAACATGCAGCAACTGTGAGCACATGTGAAATCCTCCGACACATAATGTTTTTGTTTTTTTTAACAATTAAATAATTATTTCTATTCCAAGTCTACATTCAAATAAATAATAATTAGGCAAACAGTCAGAGGACATCGTATTATACGAGGAAGGAATGCTGTGGAGGCTCTGGATGGACATGAGCCACTATTAGATCCTTGTGCTACCTGCTCTTGTAACGGGTTGACTCGTTTCACCAATAAAGAGGGTGTGGTCAAACTTCTCTTATTTATAGACTCAGATATGACTCAGCCAGTATTTCAAATTAAACCTGTCTGGGTCATTAATTTTTACAGCGCAGTGTATTTGTGTGTGTGTGTGTGTGTGTGTGTGTGTGTGTGTGTGTGTGTGTGTGTGTGTGTAAATAAAGCCTAGCTGGGTTGGTAAAGCGTCTCATAGTGACGACAACCGACAGTGGTGGTGTGTGTGTGTGTGTGTACAGGTGTACATGTGCGTGCATTTATAAATACAGGCAGGGGCTGGGAAAAGTGAGGGAAAAAAGGCGACTGATGCAGTAACTAAACTAAGTGATTAAGGATAACAGCATTAGTTCATCAAGCACCACTTACAATTATAATGATAATGATGATGATGATGATGATAATAATAATAATAATAATAATAATAATAATGATGATGATGATGATAATAATAAATAATAATAATAATAATAATAATAATAATAATAATAATAATAATAATAATAATAATAATAATAATAATAATAATAATAATAATAATAATAATTGATGAGGCAGGCTTGGCAATTTGTAAAGCAGTTTATTGAATATAATTCTAAGTGTTGGTTTTAATTGATAGTTCTGCATTATTGAAAGGAGGTTTGGTCAACTTGTCTAATATATGAAACCATGTATTCAAACCAATTGTGGTGCACATAATCTAGTACTGGACTGGTTCTATCCTAAACTCTACTGGCAAGGTAAATAGTAGTCTCGCGAGACCCTCATGCCCCTCCCCGCCCTCAGCTCGGGAAGCGGTATGGTAAAGGGTCTGGCATGCGAGACTAGGTAATCATATATTAAGGTTCAACATATCTCAGACAGTGGATATGTATGGTCCAATAATACACCACATTTTAGTCCAATTCCACAGCTAGGACTCTTTATGCGAAAAATCGTTTGTTGTGATATGGGTGCACAGGATCATATTTGAGAAATGGTAAAGGGTATCTATACAAATCTGCAGTATTCTGTTAGGTAAAGCGTGTTTAATCTCTCGGGAGCTGTACAACTAGACACGCCTCCCGGACGGACCCCCCTTTTAAGCTATAAGCCTGTAATGTTAGTGTGTTTAGTGCCACAGGTCGTTGAGAAAAGCTACTATTCATTTTACAGTGGAAAAGATGTCGGATTCTGATCACAACAAGAGAGCAGTTCTGGAGCTCAAGAGGGTCGAAGGCAACGACGTGTGTGCGGACTGCGGCCAGAAAGGTAAGAGTTCTACTATTTATCGTCTTTTTGACTGGTCCGTGGCAGTAAATAGTGCAAACACTTCGTCGCTCTCATGGTGCAGTGAAGTGTGAGCAAGAATTTTATTTTTTCCCCCCTGTTTCAAACTCTGTAATAACAAAATTGCAACTTGACCAATTAATTCTCTGCAGAGAACACCAGTTGCTAGGCAAATGATGATTCTAGGAAACTCATGATCATTTAGTTCCCTATTTTTCAGACAATTAAATTAATGGCTCGATTTAGTAGCTGTAAAAAAAAAAGCTAAATCATCTTGTGGCCACAATTGAAGGACCGAATGACCAAGAAGGTGAGCTAGCTACTGCAGTGTGGTTCAATAGTCAGTTTGACAACTCCGGTTGACAAGTCGGTTACTGCTCCTTTTTGCTAGCAAATTTCCCAACCCCCACCCACCCCTCCCACTCTCCACCCCCTCCTAAGTTGCCACTAATTGCATTCTCTTCATTGAACTATAACATTGTAATTACGTTGTTGGTAATGACTGACATTCTTGACTAAATCACAGCAGTACTTATAATTTCCTTTAATACCCCAAAAATATTAATTTAACCAAGTCCACAGACATTTACCAAAATTCTCCTTGTTGCACTGGAGGGCACCTAGAATATTCAGTTCCTCCATATGCCAGCAGTCGATTTGTTTGATTTTGACAACCCTCTCCCTCCCTGCCTGAGGCATTAGTCAAGTTGCTATTGAAAGTGTATCCATGGTTGTAGTGTGAGACCAGTAGAGAGGGAGGGAGGACAGGGAGGGAGTCAGGGCAGACATTGTTGGTGTACAGAGACAAGAGTGCCCTTACATTTGGTGCATGTATGTGAGTGAAGTGCTTTAGCTTTATTGGGAGGTTGTCTGGTGATGTGTGTTTACATTGTGAGGAGGTCTTCTCTGAAGGTGCAGCATTGGATCCAGTTGTAGGTAGACATCTTAGCTTGCTCTTCCTATTAATGGAAATCCACTTGATTGTTTTGTTCGTCCTGCGTGGAAACTACAATAGGCCAGTGGAGTGAGGATGGCCATATTTTGTCGTATATGTAGAGAAGTTGTTGTAGAAACTAAGAGTTCACATAGTACAAACTTCTGGTCTTTTGTGGTCCCCTAAGTGGAGCTCTGTCCTTTACTGTAAACATTGTTCTAGTACTACCAACAGTATGTTCTTCATCAAGATAAAGACTGTAGGTTTCACATACCAGCAATGTCAGCATTTTCTCAAGAGGGCATGCCCTCAGTACACACACGCACACACATACACATACACACACACACACACACACCACACATACACACACAATGTGTTTGGAATAGGATTGTATGTTTAATACGTGTATCGTGTGTGTGCATGTGTCAGGGGGTGTAAATTACTGCGGAATGCTTGTCAGTCTGTCAATCAATCAGTCAATCAGTCAGTGACACTATCTTATTGGTTGTATGTCTTCTCTGATTTGTCCCTTCCTGGTATAGGCAATACACTTGACACTCGCTCGCTAGGAAATCTATTCAATGTTTGTTGTTTTCTTTGTTGTTGTTTTGTTTTGGAGAGGCAAGGTCAATACTATTCACTGATTTGGTAAGGGGTTGATGGTGGGTTTTGTATGTCATCGGGAATGCCATATTGTGAAGATTGTATAGTCCATCACATGTATTCATCATACATGCACATGTAAAGTGGGAGGGTGATTAGCCTACGTGTGTGTATGTGTCTGATTGTATGAATAAATACTTAAAAGGCATAGTTATTTTAATCAATCTTATCTCTACGATCATCTCTCATTAGTAACCTCCGATACATTTTATGTCCTTTCTTCATGCTCAGAAGAGAGCGTAGGAGTACATATAGTGAGGGAGTATTGTTTATTGTTTATCATTTGTGTGGGTTGCAATGGGAATCACTCTAGCAACAACACCTCACACCTGACCAGATTGATTTTCATATAGACAAGTGAAGACAATAACGAAGCATTCCTAAACATACGCATACACACAAACTGAATGAAGGAATAAAACATGAAAAGTTGGAATGCGCTTTCTTGTTGATAAACTGTTCAACTTGCTGTGTGTGTGTGTGTGTGTGTGTGTGTGTGTGTGTGTGTGTGTGTGTGTGTGTGTGTAACCACTCTCATTGTTTCTCTCTTTCTCTCTCTGTTTCTATGTAATCCAATGAGAATAACTTGTTTTCCATTATGGTATTAAAGTTGGATATACTTTACCGACTACCCAGCCCCATTATATGATGTCAGCTGCTTCTGTGATGCAACAGAAGCCATTCCACTAAATTCTAGAGAAGAATGTCTCACTAATTTACTTAAAAGGATGAAGGGAAACTTTAGTAGTACCTGCTACTTGAGGAGTGTAATCTGGGATCCTCCTTGGTTGGTCATGATGAAATTCTCACTTTACAAAGGGGGAGTGCAGATAAAGGGCAGGTGTATATTCAACGTGTGCTTAAATAGATATTCCTGGGTGTAGGCGATACTTTCTATGATTTGATTGTGACACTTCGTTGGGCTAGAAATGAAAACATCAGGTTTACTAAATACAGACGTGTCTCCCTCTAAACAGATATTACTTTTTTTTTTCTTTTTTTTTCGGGTGATTGATTTGAAGGAGGAGGCAGTTGTGGATTATATATTGATTGTCGTTCTTGCTCTTTTCTTCTTCTTTTTTTTTTTTTTTTTTTTTTTTTTTTTTTTTTTTTTTTTTTTTTTTTTTTTTTTTTTTTTTTTTTACTTTCTGTTTGTTTTCCCTGTTTGTGTATTTTGCACATGCTCAGACCCAGACTGGGTGGACCTCACGTTTGGCGTATTCATCTGCATCGAGTGCAGCGGTATTCATAGGAGTTTAGGGTCTCACCTCACTAAAGTCAAGTCCATCTCCCTCGACAACTTCACAGACGAGAATGTCACAGTAGGTTCATGCATGATTGGATTAATTAATTAATTGGGTGAAAAAAATTAAGTTTAAAAAAAAGCATTGAGCAATGAATATAAGTTTGAGCTTTAAATCTAATAAAGTTCCCCAAATTCTGACCACAAAGATTATTCAAAACTCCCCAAAATATATACAACTAATTTGTGGTGGCCAACCATAATGCCCACAATTGTGAAGACGTTGGCTGTAATAGCAATAGATAAATGAATATTCAGGAGAGGTTGCCCCTTCTATTAGGTGATGGATATTGTGGTCATTTTTTTTGTTTTTTTGTTGTTGTTTTTTTGTTTTGTTTTTTGTGTGTGTGTTGGCGTGAAGCAATTATCAGAAATGGGCAACAAGAAGTCCAAAGAGACATGGGAGGCATCCATTCCCATCTGCTGTAAAGCACCTTCTCCTTCAGATAACTTGTAAGTGTTGGTGGTTGGTAGAAGGTGTCTAGTGTAAATTATTTAAGGTGTTAATTTACCGATGAGTGTAAACATTGGGCACTTACATGAGGTGTAAACTGGACATTGTTCCATGCATGTGTTGTGAAGCAGCACCCACACTTGTGAAATGGTGTCGTAAGTGGTGATGGTACACTTTATTGGTGTTAATGGGACACTTTACTTAATGGGTTTGTGGTGTAAATTTTTAGTAAGGGTGTAAATGTGATAACGTCAATAGGTGTGAATGAACCGCACGTTGCAAATGCCGGGTGTCAGTATCGAGTGTGACATCAGAAGGTCAAGAAGTTACGACTAGTGTACAGGGTGGATGGTAATAGATCTAACACTGGCAAACACGAAGCCTAGGTCAAGTCATCTTCATTAGAAGTGAAACTCCCTATTTAAAGAAACCATGGTAGCTATGATGAGGAGGAGAAATTCTTGGACAGATTTTACAACCTTCTCAGTGCAAAGTCTTCATTACTCCTTTGTCTTTCTTCCTTCCCCATCGTTGGAGTGGTTTCATTACTCCTTTGTCTTTTTTCCTTCCCCATCGTTGGAGTGGTTTCTGTTAAGTCTCTGTTTCAACCATTTTTCCCTTCCTACTTTTTCTTAAGTTATGATACAACAAGTACCGTGGGCAGGTCTAACCACCATACCATGGTATTACTGGGGCAGGTTTTGAACCACTGGAAGGTCCAGGTACTGAACCAATGGAATGTCCAGGTTCTGAACCAATGGAAGGTCCAGGTACTGAACCAATGGAAGGTCCAGGTACTGAACCAATGGAAGGTCCAGGTTCTGAACCAATGGAAGGTCCGTACTGAACCAATGGAATGTCTAGGTTCTGAACCAATGGAAGGTCCAGGTTCTGAACCAATGGAATGTCTAGGTTCTGAACCAATGGAAGGTCCAGGTTCTGAACCAATGGAAGGTCCAGGTTTTGAACTACTGGAAGGTCCAGGTACTAAACCAATGGAAGGTCCATGTACTGAACCACTAGCATAGCAAAGTTAGTAACAACCACTTGGCTGGTCTAAGTATCACACTGTTCCATTGCAGTGGTGCCATTAGCTGCTAGGTTTGGTATATCCTGGTTTGTATTGACAGGCAGAGTTGTCTGAAGGTGTTTGTATTGGCATTTGTGATTGGTTTATGCCCTAAGTTTGTCATGGTAACATGTTTACAATATGAACTTCTGTCAGTTTCAATATATACAGTATACACCCACATACGTATAGTGACCCCCTCTAATACAGAGTGGCTGGTGTCTGGAATCTTTTACTAGAAGACATTCCCTTTCTATTTGTTAAGAGTGTGCAGACTCCAGGTTTCAGAATTCCATCAGAGGCAATTTATTTTAACCTACGTATGTGCAGGCATAGTAAGGGCAAACAAACAAACAAACAAATAAACTTTTTTTTTTTTTGCTTTGCTTGTTTTGCGAAGTCTGAGGTGTAGACTATTTGTTAAGTCTGTATAATGCCGTACATGCGTCTTTGGCTTTCTAAAATGGCTTATGTTTGTTGTCACTTATACATTAGTGGGTTAGTTCCCATGGGGTCCTCTGTTGTCTGTCTGCCTATCAGATCTCAAAGACTGCTTTGTTTCAGGTGTTCAAACTCCAGAGTACTCAAATCAAGTGTCTTCGAATGTTTTCGTTTTGACTCGTGCAGTGCAGCTTTACCAGTTAACGCCCCTTTAAAGTCACACTGTAATTATGTAATTGGAAGCCTGTGGTCATGTGATCAATCAATTCTTGCTGGGGGTGTGGCACTGCTAGTGGAAGTTTGGTGTAAACCCTAATTCTTTCCGGTTTGGAGACGCTAACTACGGGTGTTACGGTGGAGACGGTAACTACGGGTGTTACGGTGGAGCCGTGCAACGAGTGTTGAATTGTACGCATGCACATACTCAACTGTTGAGATTATGAATCAAACTTTAGTTTATTTCAATAATAGAGCTCAAGCTTTTAGTGCTGAAGGACTCGTGATGTTTCTTCAATCATAATTCACAAGTGTGAAACTTAGAAGCCCCTTAGCCTGCTAGCTAGGCCTCAGGACTAACATAGTTTCCTATAGAGCTATAATTGACTATATTTCATTGGATGCTTGTACTTGAGCAGCTGCTATCCCGATACATAGCTGAGAAATGCCTGCAACTGAAAGAGATGCCGACTGCTTGTTAACTCCAGTGCCTGTCTACTGGCTGTAGCTAAAGTCATTTAATTGGAACTGATTACTTACTTTAAGTAGAATCATAATCACGGGTGAATTTAAAGAATGCTGCTGTGATAATAATCACAATAGTAATCATGAGTGGCGTAATCAGGTATAAAAATATCATTTTTAATTACACCGTGTAAAATAATATCATTTTTAATTACACTGTGGGCGTAGTCATATGTGGGGCCGTCCTAAGGGATGCATTAGAACTTTAATTGACTGTTCATCGGCATTTATCTGTTTATTGTTTTTCATCTGTTTTGTGTTCTTACAGTCTTCCATCTGTGTTGTGTGGAATGTGCGTGTGATCATGTTAGAGTGCCATGTGCTCACCCAATGGGCATGCTCACACTGTTTTTCTATTTGTTTCCCACCGGGCTTGCCTGGGTTATATATATTCTGGCTTTGAGCAAACCCATTTTCAGTCACTGCTCAGTTTGTGCTCCACTGCACTATTCTGTCACCTTTATTACTTTGAATATAATTAGTTATTCCTCAAGCAACCTTCTACCCTAACTCGGGGATTAGGTAGAGGGGCTAGTTAGAGTATTAGGAACAGATCAGTGGCCACTCAGGAGTAGTAACTCTGGTGGCAGCGTATCAAACCCTTCCAAGTCCAGGAGCTTCTGCGATAGAGGGAAGTTTCCTGGGCGACATTGTGTGCTTCTGAGTCCGGGCATTGAAAGGGACCACATCATAATATTTTTTCTTAGATGTAACATCCTCCGAACAAAATAAGAAAAAAAAACAATAGCAAGCTAGAGTCATAATTGAGGTTTTAATGACTTGAATTTCCAATTTTATTTGTTAAACTCTTCCAACTTGACATAACTGTGATGCTAAATTCCACTAGTTATCTCTTCTCACTTATTAAAACTTTCCTGCATTTAGCTTCTTCTTTTTTTCTTCTTCTTATTTACTTCAGGAAACGCTATGTACTCATAGTCTCCTAGTCTCATTTCTCATGATGAAGGTGTGGTCACTTTTGCAAGTTTATTTTTCATCCTTGATCCTGAGGTTTATTTGGAGTCTGATAGACATAAAGTGTTCGTAACTTAAAATAGTATATAACGTTTGTAACTTAAAATAGTATATAGCGTTCGTAACTTAAAATAGTATATAGCATTCGTAACTTAAAATAGTATGTAGCGTTCGTAACTTAAAATAGTATATAGCGTTCGTAACTTAAAATAGTATATAGCGTTCGTAACTTAGATACATACTATTTTAAGTATGTGACACAGTTGGTAAGGATTGCCATGTGACTGCACCAGTTACGAGAGTTCTTGCTGCTGCTCTGCATCAGTTTCACACCATCTGCCTCTGCATAGAGCACGATCATTACCTCTATGTGCGTGTGTGTGTTTGTGTGTGCGTAGAATTTGCCGGGACCAGTGGATAAGAGCGAAGTACGAGAGACGAGAATTCCTCCAAGATGCAGACGACTCCAAAACAAGACCGTACATCACCGGTCAGTGAACACTCCCCTTTCACCTGTTGTTGTTGTTTGTTGTTGTTGTTGTGATGATTTTGTCATGGTTACTTTTGTTGTTGTTTGTGTGCAGGGCTACGAAAAGGTTTCTTGTACAAGAAGAAAAAAGTGGACAATGTCTGGCAGAGTCGATTCTTTGTACTAGACAGCGAAAATCTAACGTATTATAAAAAGATCAGCGTGAGTGTTTACACACGTACACACATACACACATACATCACTACACACATCCACATGCACCACAACACACCCACATCATAACACATCCACACACGCACACACAAAATGAAAAAAATGCAAATTTTCTTGCTGCTGCTAGGCGGTCAAGCGCACCTGGCAGAGCCAGGATGCCTGTGCACTAAGCAGGCACTGTGAGCCGTGCAAGCAAAGCTCCTGGAGCCGGGCTAGGAACTCGCAGGAGAACAGGCCTTTCCTCACAGCAAGTGGTGTGAGCACCCGAAGTCCCACCTGGACCATTGCTGTTTCATGAGATAAGGCCTTGAATTTGCACCCCAGCAAATGCCAGGTACCCAATCACAGCTGGGTGGACCGGTGGGGCTGGTGGGAGGCAGATGGAAAATCAGATGGAAAAATTGCCTGAGTTCGGCTTGAACTCAGGACCTCGGGCCCTGAGCCCAGGACACAACCACTACACCACACAGCCACACATACTCACACATACTCTCTCTCTCTCTCACACACTCACACACACACGACACACACATAAACTTATCCACCCAGAGATCACTACAAATATATCACAACACACGCACATTCACATCATAGTGCACATGCTCACTGATAAAGTTGTAGACTGACTTTAGCACATGTACACACTCACACATGTACACACTCATACATGTACACACTAACTCACACATTCATCTCGTCAGCTTATTTTAAATCCCTGGGGCTATAACAATTTCCTCTACTAACTTCGAGTAACAATTGTTTCCCCGTGTGAGCTTCCTTAATTCCTCTCTTACCTTCCACTCTGTTCCAATGCTCTGTTTATTACTTGTTGTTATTGTTTATTATTATTGAGAATGTTGTTATTGTTTCAGGACCAGCACCCGACAGAGTCTATTCCAGTCATTGACATGAATGTTACGTTGAACGGTCAAACGGGTCACCCGAATGCCATGCAGATCACAGCTCTGGTCCGGTCTAGAACTCGCAACTACTATGTCTATGCAGAGAATGGAAAAGTAAGAGAGAGTGAAAAATTGTGATAAAAATGATTTTTTT
>WLWD01002077.1_pt1 | contig 38557 bp, 24 predicted proteins | sample 6712731 | NCBI WGS metagenome assembly WLWD01 (sample SAMN12718690, study PRJNA576275) | sponge metagenome | isolation source: marine sponge | host: Mycale hentscheli | place: New Zealand: South Island, Marlborough, Capsize Point | collected 2014-11-01
GTACGTATTCAGTGATCCACGTTGCCATTTATACTACCTTCATTCTTTCTTAAATCAAGAGTACATATCGGCTAAAGTATTCTTTAGAATTCTCTCTTGGCTTTCCACCTTAGCCATCCCTGAAAAAATAATAAAAAAGACGAATTTTTCATTGATTTAATTTTCGGTGGCATTATTGCGTGTATTAATACGTGCAATTTAATTAAAAATTAAGGAATTATATCAGATATGAAAAAAAGAGAGAGATTAAAAAAGGAACTGATGAGCAACCTTGATATTATTATTGGTTCAGTTGTCATGTATCGCTCAAAATGTGGAAAGAACTGCACCTGTAACAATGGGGAGAAACATATCTGCTATTATCTCAGTTCGAAAAAAGAAGGTAGAACTAAAAATCTTTATCTTCCCCCCGGATCAATCGGCGAGGCAAAAGAAATGAATGAGAGATATAGGAAAGTTAAAGCCCTGCTGCAGGAAATCAGCCAGTGTAATTATGAGAGTCTGAAAAAAAGAAATCTTACCAAAGGGAAATAACAGTTGCCGAAAGCGCAAAGGTCAATCAGACATAATCATTCTTACGGAAAATGTCCGGAAACATGCAAACTTTCGCGACTGAGAGTAGAAAATGAGCAGCTGAAGAAGGAAAACGAACAATTCCGTCAGATTTTTGATGCTGCCGTGGATGAATTCAATAAACTCAAGCGACGGATTGAACAGCAGAAAGGGGAATTGAATTGTGAAAAAGAGGCGAATAAAGATCTGGAGAAAAGAATTCGGCAACTGGAACGAGAATTGAGTAATGAACGTGGTAAAGCGAATAAATTCGCATCTATGCTTTTCGGTTTGAAGAGTGAGAAACTGAAATTGTCAGATATCAAAGTTGAGGATAGGAATTCTATTGTAGTTGAAGAAATCAGCGAATCAGAAATCACTAATGCCGGGGAAGACGAATCGGCTGGGGAGAAAGAAAAAAAGACTGAAGCGGAGAAGGACAATGACACGAAAAGAGAAAATCCGGAGGTCAGGATGGCCCCAAAGGAAATGGAAGGAAAATTCCTAAAGGGCTGCAGATTGTGGATAGAATTATTAGGCTGCCTGAGGGAGAAGTCATTCATGGAATTCCGGCGGAGAATTGGACGGAACAGAACGGCATGGATGAAGTATCATACACGATCAGAAAAAAAGTCGAATGGTACGTGGAACGTACTATCAGGCGTAAATATACTCCTCCTGCGAATTACGCCCCTGGCGTTCTCAAAATAATAACAGCTCCCATGCCGGCTAAACTCATTCAGCAGGGAAAATATGGGTTGGAAGTATGGATTGATATTCTTATCGATAAATATCAACAGCATATACCGATTCAGCGTCAAATTTTCGACATGCAGCAACACGAAGTCAATATGATTCCAGGAACTGTTTTCGGTGGTGAAAACAATATTTGGAACCTATTTGGAGCCTCTTTATAAAGAACTTATTATTGAATTGCAAAATGGAATAAGATGGCACGCTGATGAAACTCGCTGGTACATGCTTTGTGACGCCATGAAAAAATTATGGTATATGTGGGGATTCAAATCTGAAGATGTTGCTATTTTCGTTCTTGACGGCACAAGAAGCGCTTCTGTTCCTGCGAAAACTCTTCTGGGGATTACCGATATAGTACAACTAAAAGAACCAGTTGAAATTCCTGAGGAGAAATTGAAAATATTGAATGTAGACAGGTATTCTGCCTACAAAATGTTGGCCGGTTTGGGTTTGGTTCTTCTGGCCTATTGCTGGGCTCATGTGAGAAGAGATTTCACTGACATTAAAAAAAAATATCCCGAAGAGCACGGACTGCTCAGATGGGCAGAGGAATGGTTGTTGAAAATCGCCGAACTGTACAAAATTAATAATCAGAGAGTAAAACATCCTCCCGGAAGTGATATGTTTTTAGAACACGATTCGAGATTACGTGAAGCCATTCATGACATGGGAAAAGAAATCAACGTTGAGATTAAGGCTGATGAAGATGAAGTTCATGAAGCCAGACTTAAGGCAATGATATCAATGAAAAATCACTGGGAGGGACTGATTATATTTGTTGGTAATCCCGAAATCCCGATGGATAATAATAAAATGGAAAACGGAATAAGACCATGTGCTCTGGGAAGAAACAATTATATTGGAAACCATTCACTTTGGGGCGGGGAATTGTCCGCCTGTATGTATTCGATCATTCAAACATGTAAACAGAATAATATCAATCCACGAACTTACTTGCAGTATTACCTTGAGAAGTGTATAGAAAAAAACGGCGATATGAGTCAGGAGGAAATAAATTCAATGTGACCAGGGAAATTAAAAAATAATATCATCGTGAAAAACGATTTGACCTTGAAAAAATTCTAATTTTTTGTTTTCTTTATATTTCCTGCAAAAAACGATTCAGTAAGAAGAAATTAGGGTTGAGGGCAAAACGGGGACCACTGAGTATGTACGTCCAAAGTGTAAACAGGCCTGTCTATTCAAAGCAGCTACGCTACAACCCGAATTACTTAAATTAGTTAAACCCCATCCTCCATAGCTGTGAACCTACTTGACAATAAACCCAATTCCCTCAGATCCAAGCCTGTTTTTTTTAAGCAGAACAGGACAGCGGACCGGTCTGTCTTTGTGCCGGAAAATTGGCGAATTCGATCAAATCAGAAGCTGAAATCTAATCAAAAATGAACAAAAAACTCATAAAACACCAATTGTTTTTCCTGTTCGTCCAAAAAATCATCCATCAAACTACTTGTTCTGCCGATAAAAAACCATACAATACCCATAGAGTCGATTATCAAGATTACTGCCAATGCCAACATTCGGCTTAGTTCAACAGTATTTTATCGATCATGCACCGGCATCCCTCTACTATTTTGTTTCAGCTCTATTTGTCGGTGCACGATCGATAAAATACTAATCATTAGCAAGTATGGACGATATTAATTAGTATATATCTTTATTGACTCCAAATCAAGTTCAGGATTTGTAACTGAGTGTGTATTCAAAGTGTAAGTGACAAATAGTAAATCGGCTGAATCACATGTGCGCAGCCAGCTAAATAACAGATTTAGTCCCGCTTTGCGTGGAACCGCGTTACTTTTACCTCAACCCGAGCATTCACCAGAGTCACTCACACTTTGAATACACACTCTTTGTAACTGGATGGTATAGGAATTTGTATTTTAAGTTGTTCTTATTGTAATAACGGTACTATTTTGTGAACTGATATCGACTTGCCGTATAAGCTTGATTTACGATTTTCAGCGTAAATTTTTGGAGACCGCAGGGTTGACTGCGTTTTTAGATTTCGCGGAGCGAAGGGAGGCGATGGTTGGAGATAAAGGCTGATAGAGAGAAGTTGGCGATGCCTCCCACCACTCCGTGGTATTTCAAAGCGGCGTCGAGCTACCACTCCAAAGATTGGCTTTGCCAATCAGGCGTTACGTCAAATGACGACGTTAATATTTGAGTGTAATACCTTTTAACGCTTGGGAATTGTGTTCTGAGGCCTAATTGTAGACAAAAGTCCCGGCGGAGCCGGTTAACTTGATAGGTAGAAGCTCTATGAGCTGCGTCCAGCTAAAAAAAGTAGCTCGGCTTCCTGGCTGAGTAAAAAATGGATGTGCGCCAGGCAATGCTATGCCTAATTTTACGCAGGCAGGAATGCCCGCGCTACTCAAACGCAGCTCATAGAGCTTCTACCTTGATAGTATAGGAATTTGTATTGTAAGTCATTAATGATGATTCACTAAACTCAGGCGTTTTGCTTCAGTATATTATGAGCCGTATTTGTTGCCCAATTAAACATTTTCCCCGGTTAAATCCGGATAATCCGGCGTTGGTTTCAGCCGGCGAGGATGTTAGTTATGGAGAACTTGAAAAAATGATTGGCAACACGTGTGAGTTGTTGTCTGCTAGAGGTATTGAATCAGGACAGCGCATTGGCATTTTATCAGATAATTCGCGGGAATTTATTATCGTTTTTTTTGCGCTCCTTAGACTTAAGGCGACGATATGCCCTGTTAATTGGAGACTGCCGGTTGAGGGAATCATCAAGCAATTAAATCAAATTGCCTGCCCTACCTTGATCACCGACTTAAAAAATGAAAATCCGTTTGCAGATACATCAATCGAGATATTATTATTAGAAGATGTTATCACTTTAGCAGTCAATCGACCTGGAAAACCCGAGGGCTCCATAACCGCTGAATATGACCTTGCTGAACTCGCAACCATCATTTTTTCGTCTGGTTCTACCGGGAAACCCAAAGCAATAGCGCACACCTTTGGCAATCATTATTATAATGCTTTAGGAGCGAATGAAAATATTCCGCTTCATCATGGAGATCGTTGGTTATTGTCACTGCCGATTTATCATGTGGGAGGATTGGCGATCTTGTTTCGATGTATGATCGCCGGCGCCGCAATTGTCATTGACGCAGCAAAACACATCACAATCGATTTCCTTATTGCAAACCGAATTTCTCATCTTTCGCTGGTGCCAACACAGCTCAGACGATTATGCGCTAGCGGGGAAGGCGCATTCGGGGCAAAGGCATTAAAATGTATCCTCGTAGGCGGGGATGTGATTGATTCCGATCTCATTCAGAGTGCATGCGACAGCGGACTTCCCCTCGTGACAACCTATGGCTCAACGGAGATGGCCTCGCAAATCACCGCAACGTGTATGCGCGATACACGTCGGCGGCTGAAGACGTGCGGTCGAGCGCTTAATTATCGGGAGTTAAAAATTACGGAGAAACATGAAATTCTGGTGAAAGGTCAAACACTGTTCGACGGATTTGTTCGCAATGAAGAAATAGACAATCAGCGAGATGATGATGGCTGGCATCAAACCGGTGATCTCGGTGCATTAGATGATGACGGTTATTTAACGCTTTTCGGTCGATACGATAATATGTTTATTTCGGGGGGAGAAAATATTTATCCGGAAGAGATTGAATCCCATTTAAATTCAATGGCAACTATTTTAATATCTGTGGTCATTCCAATTCCGGATGATGAATTTGGTTGTCGTCCCGCTGTGTTTATCCGATTTAAGGAAGATATGCCGATTAGTATTGATGAGATTGTCTCCAGACTTCGAGACACATTGCCGGGCTTTAAAATTCCGGTCAAATTTTTTGTCTGGCCGAAGTCTTATCATGATACTGATTTTAAGCTAAATCGATTATATTTCAGAAACGTATTTGCAGATCATCTTATGGAGCAGATGTCATCATGAAAGACGGTATTGTCAGAAAGATTATAAAGCGGATTGCGCTCGTGGGTTATACGATTGATTTACAGGGAACACGAGCCATTCAACGAAGGAATGGTGAACCGTTTTATAAATTATGCGGATCCTGCAATAATTGCGGCGGCGGCTGTAAATCACCAATGATTCAGGTATTTCCTCTGTTTTATTATTTGAGAAGCTATCGATGGATTATAAAAATGTGGCATAAGCTGATAAATGGATTTGAGTATATTGGTGAAGATCGGCGGAATAAAACGTTTACGTTTCGTTGTACGCATTGGGATCCGGAAACAAAATTATGTGATTCTTACGACAGCCGACCCGGAATGTGCCGTGATTATCCGAGGCCGCTTTTGTATTCATATCGACCCGAATTTCTAAAGGAATGCAGTTTTTATGCGGTTGATAAGAATGCAGGTCGTATGGTCGATGCATTGAAAGAATTGGACTTGCCTGAAGAAAAACTAAATGATATCAAGGACAAATTACATTTGCATCAATAATGAGAAAGCAATAGCCTCAGGTTATCACGTGACTGACGTTGCCGCAACGCGACCTGCGTTTGTGTATTCTAAGGAATTGGAAATAAATAACTTTCTAATTTGAGGAATCGAATGTCGAACACGGAATAGTTAATTCGGAATGGCTTTATTGAATTTATAATGTAACTGATCAACAGCGGCTGAAGCTTGCTTAACACTACCTCCTGAAGACGGTACTACATCAAGACTCATCCATAAATTTAACACACGGAATCCGTACGAAAATTTCATGAAGTTTCTCCAAATTTTATACCCGGAAAACGTGCACCTATAATTGCTGATGGATATGGGCAAACACAATGAAAAAAACTTAGTGATTCAATATTCCCTGCTCGACATTTGATACATTGGATTGACAGCGAATCGGCAAAACGTAACCCAGCAGCCTGTCGAACTTTGCATTAATTGTATTTTACGTTATTATTGATGCAAAAAAAGCCCCGGCAAAACCGATTAAAGGAATAAGTTGTGAATGATAGTGAAATAAATTTTGATGATGTTCATCGTCAACCCGCTAAAAGCGATATCGTTGAAACCTACAGTATTAGTGAGGTGATCGACGAGCCAGCAATCCCCGGTGAAACGGAACTCTTTTAATAGAAGTCAGTTACAAATTTTATACCATCTATAAATTGTCAAAATCTATTGTCGGCATTCTGGAATTGAGGCTGATAGCGACTTCAACCTCGGAGTCAGAACCTAATTTTAGAGGATGAGATAGCTGTAATTTGCTTCATATAAAGATGTTATAGTTCACCGGGAATTGCTGTCGATGAGCTGAAGACTTACGGGATGAAGGGTAAACATTACAAGATCGAAGAGCAAATTGGACAGGGGGGGATGGCGAAATTTACAAAAGCTTACAATTGGATTAAAGCATTCGACGGTTCTTAAAGTTGTCCTGCCGGAAATAATGGATGACCACGATATGGTGACCCGATTTGTTGAGGAAGCCCGGATTACAAGTCAGCTGCAACATGGAAATATTGTTCCGGTAAATGATATCGGCATACTCGATAACAGCCGTATTTTTTACAGTATGTATCTCATCGAAGGTGAAGAGCTGGAAGCAATCATTAAGGAGTTAGCGTCAGGGAATAAAGCATACGAAAAAAAGTATAGTATGCACTCATTGCTATCGATATTTCGCAAGGTCTGTGATGCGTGTGCCTTTGCGCATTCGAAAAAGATTCTTCACAGAGATATAAAACCTGATAATATAATGGTTGGCAACTTTGGGGATGTTTATCTCATGGAATGGGGACTTGCCGCCAGAGAAGAATTCATAGGTGAAGATGTTGAAATGGATGATGATCTGTCCCAAAGTACAGCCATCATCAAATTGTTAGATGAACGGGATCAATATATACGGGCGACGCCGGCGTATATGTCCCCTGAACAGGCTTATGGTAAAACGACGCTGTTAGATCGGCGCACCGATATTTTTTTACTAGGCGCAACACTCTATGCAATCGCGACGCTCTGCGAACCCTATACCGGAGATACGTTAGCCGAAGCGATGTCATATGCCCGCACCTGTAATTTTATTCCTACTAATAATCCGCGGTCAGGCGACAGCGTTTCCACTTTTTTTCATACAGGATTGGAAAATTTGCAAGGCCGTTTTACCACCAGTAATCTGGCAGTGGATGCTCAGACCTGGACCTTTCTGGCTTTTAGAAACGAATTTAAACAACAGTTTAATCAGGATATTTCTACGGCGCTCAATTATTTTGAAAATAATCTTCTTAGCACGTGGACCTTGAATGGAGAGGTTCTTAACGGCAGCGTCTGGTTTCAGAATGATAGTGGTATTTGGTTGGAAGGCATGGCGCAGTATGGCGTCATGCGTTCGGTCTGGGAGAATGAGGGAAATACATGTACCGATAGCTGCTTGACATCGGCAACACTGCTCAACACAATGTCGAAGATGCAGCAATCTGACGGGGGGTTGCAAACCTTTAGCACAGGCTATAGGGCAAACACCGAAAATCCAATTGGCAGCGCTCCTCCCCCTGTTTTTGTGTTTGATGCAACACCCGAAGTCGTGGCAACAGCTTGGCGTTACTTTCATATCGAAAATTTTAATCCATTTGATGTGGTTAAAAATATTACAAGTACAGCCGCCACCGATAGCCGGAATATTCAGTTAAAGAAAGGCTGGAATCAAATTTCGTTTGAAGCAGTTCCCGTGGATCAAACACCAGGGGTGTTTTCAGTGAATTGATCAAAAACAATGAGCTTGAGATGGTAATTGGAGAAAACGAGAATTTTAATCCACATTGTCCATGCAATCTCAATTCACTTAAATTATTAACTGCTGACAAAGGGTATTGGGTGAAAGTAAATCAAGCAAAAAATTTATCACTATCGCAGATACAGAAAACCTCGGCTACTGCAAGCATATCCTTAGAGGCGGGATGGAACCATATCGGTTATCATCTTGGCATGCAAATGAATGCCCGAACTGCATTGACCGAGCTTATCGATGAGACCGATGTAAACAACTCTAATCTTCAGATTGTGAATTATTTAGGGACAACATTCGATCCCAGATTGCCCGATTCTGAAAATTCGCTAAAGGCGCTGGTCCCTGACGCAGGATATTGGATTAAGGTTGAATCTGACCAAAATTTTTCCTTTCCCGTTAAAAATTTTGCTGCATATCGCCAAAGACTCGGTATGCGGTCGATTGTCTCAGGGAAAGCAAATAGCGTTTAAACAGGATATCAATGAACCCTACCTTGAGCAAATTATGATATCGCTGAAAAAGGCCGGATTGGTGACCACGGTTCGAGGTAGAAATGGCGGCTATAAATTAGGCAGAAATGTTGAGGATATAACGGTTCTTGACATCATAAACATTTTTGAAACGACCATCGATTTACAACAGGTGTATCACTATAAGTCGTATGGGAATGCAAAATCCGTTAATTTAACGGACCAGGTTTGGATAGATTTATTGGACGTGTTTTGCAATAAGGCGTCACAGATAACATTGGCAATGGTTGCTTGGGAAAAAAAGATTTTAATTCGCAGGACTGAGGATTTGTAAATCATAGCTCATATTAGTTTCTTTAAGTCGACTTCCGTATTAATATGAGTGAAAAGCTTGGCGTCAGGTGTCAGGTGTCAGGTGTCAGGAAAAAAATCTGACATCTGAACACGACTCGACTGAGTTCGTCGAAGGCTGAAACCTAATAAAAACCCTTAAATTCTAAAGGAGTTTGTTATGAATATTTTTAATGATATTACCGAAACAATGGGAAAAACGCCTCTCGTGAAACTGAATCGTTTAACGGAAGGATGTCATGGTGCGGTGCTCGCAAAATTAGAGTTCAAAAACCCAACATTCAGCGTCAAAGATCGTATTGCAGTTAATATGATCAACAGCGCAGAAAAAGATGGTCGTCTTAAACCCAATGGCGTGATCATAGAGCCCACAAGTGGAAATACTGGAATTGGCTTGGCATTTGTCGCAGCCGCACGGGGGTACAAAGTCATCATCACGATGCCGGAAACAATGTCGATTGAGCGCCGCCGCGTGATCAAGCATCTTGGCGCGGAAATCGTTTTAACGCCGGGCGATAAAGGTATGAAAGGGGCAATTGAAAAGGCCGCGCAACTCGCTGCCGAAACGGAAAATTCGTTTATGCCGCAGCAATTTGAGAATCCGGCAAATCCGGAGATTCATCGTAAAACAACAGGGCCGGAGATTTGGGAAGACACTGATGGGACGGTTGATATTTTTGTTTCCGGCGTGGGGACAGGGGGTACAATAACAGGAGCAGGAGAATTTTTGAAGAATAAAAATTCAGATATTCAATTAGTTGCAGTAGAGCCGGAGGCATCGGCAATTTTATCGGGAGAAGATCCGGGAAAGCACATTATTCAGGGGATTGGCGCGGGGTTTGTTCCTCAGGTTTTAGATAAAGATTGTATTGACGATGTGGTTAAGGTATCAGATAGCGATGCCATTGAAACAGGCCGGGCGTTGGCCACTAAAGAAGGGATTCTGGCCGGTATTAGTTCCGGCGCTGCAGTCTGGGCCGCAATTCAGGTAGCTAAGCGGCCTGAAAATAAGGACAAAACGATTGTTGTAATATTGCCCAGCGGAGGAGAGCGCTATTTAAGTACGCTGCTGTTTGAGTAAGCGGCGATGTTTTAAGAAAGCGTTCCAGACGAAGGAATGACTATTTTTATTCTCCTGAAATAACCGGCCATTTGCACGCCTTTTCATGTGTGTGCAGAGGGTTATCTAAGAATGTCGCGTTTGTTCCCGGCAGTAGTCGGGATTGATTGCTTAGAAACTTAATATGATGAATGGCACAAAAAGATATGAAGACGATGAATGATAATAAAAATAAAGTAAATCAATGGAATGATGATCTCAAGGATGCAGATGCTGTTGAGATATTGAAATGGGCTGCAAATGAATTTGGAGTGAAGGTCAAATTTGCCTCATCCCTTGGGCTTGAAGATCAGGTGATCACTGATATGATCGTGAAATTCGCACCGGAAATTCCTGTTTTTACGCTGGATACGGGGCGATTGTTTCAGGAGACTTACGATTTGATTGAGGAAACGGAACGCAAATATGATATCAAAGTTTCAATATTTTTTCCTGATACTGATGATGTTCAAACGATGGCGGCAAAACATGGAGTCAATTTGTTTTACAACAGCATTGAACTGAGAAAAATGTGCTGCCATACTCGTAAGGTGGAACCCCTAAATCGTGCATTTTCAGGCTTGGACAGTTGGGTGTGCGGTTTACGAAAAGAACAGGCAGTCAGCCGAACAGATGTAGAAAAGATTCAATGGGATGCTGCCAATAATCTGATCAAAGTGAATCCGCTTTGCAATTGGAGCGAGGATGATCTGTGGCAGTACATTAATGCAAATGATGTCCCTTATAACGCACTTCATGATCAGGGGTTTCCCAGCATTGGATGTGCGAGCTGTACGCGTGCGGTAAAAGAAGGAGAGGATATTCGAGCTGGTCGATGGTGGTGGGAACTTCCTGAACAAAAAGAATGCGGATTGCATGTGGTCGATGGAAAAATGGTTCGGAAAGTGAATTGAAACAGCTTTTCACGGAGCGCCATTCGCTATGTTTTTTAAATCATTTAGCCTGATTAATTCATGCGATTCGTCGCGAGAGCGCTTAACTCGCTCATAATAAATTGAGCTAATCGGCTTATGTGAGCAGAGATTAGGGCTCGCAGCAGAATACTCATGAATTATTCAGGTTAGAGCCTCGTGCAAAACTATGTCAGTAAATAAATTAATATATGGATAATTATCAATTATGGAACACTATCGTTTATCTCACTTAGATAGTCTTGAGTCTGAGTCGATTCATATCATGAGAGAGGTTGCGGCTGAATTCCAGCGACCTGTTTTGTTATTTTCAGGCGGCAAAGATTCACTCGTTATGCTTCGCATTGCCGAAAAAGCATTTCGGCCTGCCAGATTTCCTTTTCCGGTGATGCATATTGAGACCGTGTTCATAATGTTCCGAGTGTTGCGATTTAGGGATAATATTATTGAATCTAGACGACAGTCATTGTCAGGACTGTAGAAGAGGCCATAAAAAAGGGCATTGCGGTTGAAACAGCAGATGGCAACATTAGCAGGAATCGGCTGCAAAGTCCCACATTATTGAGCGCAATCGAGGAATTCAAATTTGACGCCGCATTTGGCGGTGGACGGAGAGATGAAGAAAAGGCACGGGCAAAAGAGAGAATCTTTTCATTCAGAGATGAATTTGGGCAGTGGGATCCTAAAAATCAGCGTCCTGAATTATGGAATATATATAATGGACGCATATTTGCAGGGGAAAATATTCGGGTATTTCCAATAAGCAACTGGACGGAGCTTGATGTATGGCAATATATCGAGCGTGAAAAAATGGAGATTCCATCGATCTATTTCGCTCATGAGCGTGATGTGTTCTTCCGGGATGATCAATGGTTAAGCACTGGCGAATTCATGCAGCCAAAGGCAAATGAAAAGGTGCAAAAAAAGACCGTGAGATTTCGCACGATTGGCGATATGGTTTGCACCGGTGCAATTGAATCAACATGTACTACTGTCGCTGATATCATCAAGGAAATAGCAGCATTTAGAGTTTCTGAACGAGGGGGCAGGGCAGACGATCGTTTTTCAGAAACGGCCATGGAAGATAGAAAAAAAGAAGGATATTTTTAATGGATTCGACTCACGTTATAGAAGAAGGCATTGAGGAAAATGAATTATTGCGATTATCGACGTGCGGCAGCGTTGATGACGGCAAAAGCACGCTCATCGGTCGTTTACTGTACGATAGTAAATCATTGTTTGGAAGATCAGCTGGATGCTTTGGAACGATCCGTGACGCTATCGGGCGAATCCAAAGTGAATTTGGCTAATTTAACCGACGGTCTGCGTGCTGAACGTGAACAGGGCATAACGATTGATGTTGCGTACCGGTATCTGGCAACGCCGAAACGCAAATTTATCATTGCCGATACTCCCGGGCACATTCAATACACCCGGAATATGGTGACGGGCGCTTCGACTGCGAATTTGGCCGTGATATTAATCGATGCTCGTAAAGGTGTTATTGAGCAGACTCGGCGCCATAGTTTTATTGCTTCGTTACTTGGAATACCCCATCTGGTTTTGTGCGTTAACAAAATGGATTTAGTGGATTTTGATAAAAAAGTTTATGATGCTATCTGCGATGATTATGAGAAATTTTCGAGCCGACTTGAGATCAAAGACATTACTTATATACCAATGAGCGCTTTGGAAGGGGATAATATTGTTGATTTATCTGGAAAAATGCCCTGGTACAAAGGCCCCTCATTTTTATCTTTTCTGGAAACATTGCATATCGTCAATGATCGTAATTTTTCTGATCCACGATTTCCTGTTCAATGGGTGATCCGGCCGCGATCCGATGAATATCATGATTTCCGGGCATTCTCAGGTCAAATGGCATGCGGCGTATTCAACGTCGGTGATGATGTGTTGTCGCTGCCGTCGGGCAAACGATCTCGCATTAAGGAAATATTAAATTTGGATCAATCATTAGATTTAGCATTTACACCCATGTCTGCAGCGATTCGGCTTGAGGATGAAATTGACGTCAGCCGGGGGGACGTGCTCGTGCATCCAGACCATGTTCCGTATGTGTCAAATGAAATTGAAGCGATGCTCTGCTGGATGCATGAAATGCCATTGCTTTCCGGCAGAAAATATTTTCTAAAACACTTAAATCAAACTTCAAGAGCGGTAATAAAAGAGGTTATATTCAGGACAGACATAAATAATCTCACGGAAAATTATGATGCACCGAGCTTAAGTTTAAACGAAATTGGGAAAGTAAAAATCAAAACTCAGGCTAAATTAGTCTTTGATGATTATAAACGGTGTCGCAACACGGGATCATTTATATTGATCGACGAAGCGACGCACGCTACCGTGGCTTCCGGCATGATTTGTGAACCGGCTAACGATATTCCAATGCCGCAATATGACGGATATGTAATATAGTAAGGCATCATGTTAATCACGAATATCGAAGCTGGAGGTGGGCTAAGGCGCGTAAAAGTGTAGGATAAGTGACTTGGCCAGTAAAAAAACATTCTTCAGATAGCCCACAAAATGTAACAGTAATCCTGCATGAGGGATCCACGTTTGTCTACACTGTCCGAATGCATAGACCTGTAGGGCTATATTACTTTTTATTAATATCTAAAATTAGTCTTAAAGATGTTTCCATTCTTTTATATTCATTGCCAAAATTGCGATTTAATACCATTGACTGAAATTGGTTAATATAAAACGAAACTTTGTTCGGGTGATAGGCCCGTTTGTGGCTCCCGGAGGCAGTCCCGCTTCGCGTGGATTAAGCACGTCAGTGCTGTCTGAGGGTACGCAGCAATTATGGGTGAAATGCATTTATAATTTAGGGTTGAATTGCCGACGTTTGGAGTTCGGCCTTAGGCTAACTCCCATGATGCCCGCTATCCGAGCACAGCGATCATCTATTATAAATGTCATCCGTATTTTTCTAAAGAAGTTAAAATAACACGCCGGTTTTCCGACACTGATGAGTGGGAAATTGCTATTGGCGATGATCTACAATTTATTCCAACATGGATGACAGACAAAACCATTTGCCAAGAATTTACTTTTTCACCTACCGCACAAAGTTGTGTTTCGGCATTACTCGAATTGAATGACTTCCTGCCGGAGTTGAAATCCCGTCCAAATGCAGCCAATCTCTCCACAAATGTGAACCATCCACGAAAAGGAGAGTGCAATGAAAAATCAACCCCGGCCTTCAATAACGATGGATCTGTTCGGTCCGCAGTTACCAGAATTTGCGGAACTACCGGATCCTGTGAAACATCAACTCGTCGAACTGTTAAGCAAACTACTGGTAGATCATTGCCAACTTCAAGTTCCATCAAGGAGGTTGGCCAATGCTGAATAAAATTACCGATAGTCACCAACAGCGTTTGGCGTGCGTTTACATCCGCCAGAGTACGATTGAACAAGTCCGTTCCAATCGTGAAAGCACAAGACGTCAGCAACACCTCGCTGATCGAGCCGAGCAGCTCGGTTGGCAAAGAGAACGCATTATCGTCATCGATGAGGATCTTGGTAGAAGTGCAGCGGTCACCATTGACGAGCGTCCTGGTTATCAAAAAGCCCTGCAATTGATTAGTTCCCGACAAGTCGGCATTATTTTGGCGGTGGAAATTTCGCGACTTGCTTGTGAAGACATCTCCTGGCAGATTATGTTCAGACACTGCCAATTCATGGATGTGTTGCTTGCTGATGAAGATCATGTATACAATCCTCTGGATCCGCACGAACAGATGATGTTGGGATTGCTGGCCACTTTTGCTGGTTTCGAGCTGAACGTTCTGCGCCAGCGGATGCAACAAGCCTGGCGCCAGAAGGCAGATCGGGGTGAACTTTTTTGTCATTGTCCTCCCGGATATGTTATTGAAGATAACCGGATGATTAAAACCCCCGATCAACGTGTGCAACGTACTGTCGAGCTGACCCTCGCACAGTTTCCGGCAATGCCCAGCGCCGGGGCTCTGTGCCGCTGGTGTTGTGAACAGGGTCTGCAAATTCCGGTCAGTCGCAGCGCTCATGGTCGAGACATTGAATGGGAAGAGCCCGATTCGAAGTCTCTGCTTCGATTGTTCCGCAATCCCGCATATGCTGGGACTTATGTCATCGGCCAGAAAAAGTCCATCGAAAAACTGTTGCCCGATGGACAAATCTGCAAACAGACTGTAAGATTGCCAATGGACCAATGGTCCCGGGTGATCCATGATCACCATGAACTGTATATCAGTTGGGAACAATTCACGAAAAACTATTATCGTTTGCAAAGAAAAACAACCAATCACGATCCTGCCAGACAAGCTGTTGGCAAGGGGGAAGCGCTGCTCAGCGGATTGTTGCGCTGCCGTCGTTGCGGGTATGGGCCGTATGTCCGTTACAATGCCAAAGGAGCAGCTCGCTACCTTTGCCTGGCTGGAGGCAGACAAAGAGAAGGAAAAACAAAAACCTGTTTCAGTTTTCCCGGTAAAAATCTCGATGAGTTGATCAGCGCGCAACTGCTTGAGGTTGTCCGACCTGCCGGAATTGAAGCCGCTGTGCTTGCTGCTGAAAAGCTGGTAATTGATTTTGACAAACAGCGTCAGGTATTGGCTGATCAAGCTGAACACTGTCGCTATGAAACAGAACGTGCCCGCCGACAATACGATCAGGTCGATCCTGAAAATCGCCTAGTGTGCGGTGAGTTGGAACGGCGTTGGAATGAACGATTGACAGCGTTGGTCGAAAGCGAAAACCGGCTGAATGAATTTAATGCCCGAAGGCCGACGCTGCCATCGGCAACCCAGCAGGAAGCCCTGTTTGATCTCGGACGCAATTTGCCGACAGTATGGTATTCCGATGCAGCATCTATGCAAGTGAAAAAACAAATTCTCCGGTTGCTGATCGAGAAAATCATTGTCGATATTGATAGTGAAAACCAAATCCAAATCGTCGTTCACTGGGTTGGCGGACATCACTCCGAACATGCGTTGCCACGCCGAACGCAGCGATCTCATGTCCAGACATTGGACCCGGTTCAAACAATAAAGTCCCTGTCGTTGATTGCTGACGACGCACAACAGGTGCGCATGCTTAACCGCGCAGGCATACGCACGCCGCGGGGAGCAACCTGGACTGAAGATCGGGTCGCAGCATTCCGGCGTCGGCATAAGATGCCTTCCTATGATCCAGAGGAGAAGAAACGTCGCGGCCTGTTGTTGCAGGAAGAAGCAGCATCCAGGTTGAAGATTAGCCCAATGAGCGTCCATCGGTTGCTGACGTCCGGGACCTTGTCGGGTTGTCAAATAAACCCTGGGCTGCCCTGGCTCATTGAAGCCGACGCTCTTGACGAAAAACAAGTAATCACTGCCGTGGCGGCTATACAAAAATCCGCTGCAAGGCCAGTGGATAATCCAAATCAGGGGACATTGTGGTGATTGCTCTAACTCGACAAATATATAGAAACCAATTTCAGACTTCTGCCAACAGTCGACGCCAACATCATTGGCTTCAGGATCAGAACAGCAAAAAATCCGTTGCGCCTCATCAGCACGACTGCCGCCAGATAAATGGCACAAAAATCTGGCGGCCATCATGGATATTAAATGAACTGAAGATATATTCATATAATGAGTTTCTCCCATTAAGGAGTTGGGACATTTTTTTTCATAACCAACTACGAACTGCCAAAAGCTATTTTGTTGTTAGAGATCGACTTCAAGTTCCGCTACCAGTAAAACCGAATAAACATTTTACCTCAAAATATTTAAATTTCACAAAGGATGTATCATGAACCACAGACTTCATCCTTCGTTTTTTTCTTTCTTTTTGCTAGTTTTGGCTGATGACTGACTTCATCAATTGCGTTTCCCTGAAGATTGTCCAATACCTCATTGGCTCGTTCAAGCACTGATTTTGGCAATCCTGCCAGCCTAGCAACATGGATGCCGTAACTCTTATCGGCTGCTCCCGGTAAAATTTTTCGCAGGAACTTGATCGTGTCGCCGGATTCCTTCACAGCGACATTATAATTTTTTATCCCGGGGAATGTCGTGGAAAGTTCAGTTAATTCATGATAGTGGGTTGCAAACAGGGTTCTTGATTTTATTTTGTGGTTGTTATGGATAAACTCTGCGATGGCCCAGGCAAGACTTAAGCCATCAAATGTACTTGTTCCCCGTCCTACTTCATCCAATACAATAAGACTGTTTGGGGTCGCATTATTCAAAATATTTGCGGTTTCCAGCATTTCGACCATGAATGTACTTTGCCCTTTGGATAAATCATCTGCTGCGCCGATCCGGGTAAAAATGCGATCAACAATACCGATTGTTGCTGACTCTGCAGGAATATAACTGCCCATCTGCGCCATGAGCGCCAACAATGCAACTTGCCGGATATAGGTGGATTTCCCCGCCATATTCGGCCCGGTTATGATCAGAATTTGATTTTCCAGATTGTTGATATACGCATGGTTAGGAACAAATAATTCGTCCGTCAGCAAATGGTCGATGACCGGGTGTCGGCCATCCTTTATATCGGTCACAATATCGGACACGATCGTCGGTCGTTTATAGTTATTCTCCAGCGCGACATGGGCCAGTGTTGAAACAGCGTCTAATACGGCGATGCCATTTGCCATCGTCTGAAACAATGCGGTTTGGGCAATGACCTCGGACCGAACTTCCTGAAATATTTCATATTCGAGGGCTTTGGCTTTATTTTCTGCCCCGAGAATTTTATTTTCAACCTCTTTTAGTTCGGACGTAATAAAGCGCTCGGCATTAACCAATGTCTGTTTCCTGATATAGTTATCCGGGACCAAATCCAAATTTCGATTACTCACTTCGATATAGTAACCAAACACTTTATTGAATCTTACTTTTATTGACTTAATTCCGGTTTTTTCCTGCTCATCCAGCTGTAATTTTGCAATCCAGCCCTTCCCTTCCTTCGCTCCAAGACGGAATTCATCCAGATGTTTATTATAGCCATCGTTAATCATGCCGCCTTCTTTGATTGTCAAAGGCGGCTCCTCAACAATGGCGGTTTCAATAAGCTTGACCAACTTAGGGAACTCAAACATTTTTTCAAAAACATCGCCCAGGACTTTGACATTTTTATTAAGTGAGACGATTGCCTTAATGCCGGGAATCATATTTAGAGCCCGTTGAATGACCAGTAAATCGCGTGCATTTGCACTGCCGACATTCAATCTGGAAATGGTCCGTTCGATATCCCGTATTCCTCTAAGCACCTCTCTCAATTCCATAAGAAGCAGTTGGTCTTCTGCATAGACGCCGACGGCATCCAGACGCGCATCAATGTCAGCTTTATTTAGCAACGGTCTCAGAATCCATTCGGTTATCATCCTGCTTCCCATTGGCGTAATCGCATGATTCAAAATACCAATTAGAGTGGAATTTTTTGAATCCGAGAATAGTGGTTCGACCAGTTCCAAATTGCGCTGTGAAATTCGATCAATAATTCATGTATGACTGGGATGAATACGGCGAGAGCGTCGTGATATGATCTGTCTTTCTCCGCAAATCATGCTGAACGTAATGAAAGACGCCGCCGGCAGCTCTCACCGCCAAAGGAAATTCACGACATCCAAATCCGTCAAGGGAGGCAACGCCAAAATGACAATGTAATTCATCTTTGGCCAACCCGGAATCAAAAATCCAATCTTCAGCCTTTGTCCAGTTTAGATTTACTGCAACATCCGGAAATAAATCATCCTGCCATGACGTATGCAACGATTCAGGAAGAAGGCATTCCGAAGGCTGAAGTCGACTCAATTCCGTTTCGAGCAATTCGAATGTATTCACCTGAGTAATCCGAAAATCCCCAGTACTGATATCTAAACCGGCAATGCCGTATTCACCTTTTTTTGATTCAATAATTCCAACCAAGAAATTACTTTTACCTGATGACAAAATATCACCCTCGCAAATCGTCCCCGGGGTAATGATTTGGGTGACTTGACGCTTAACGATACCTTTGGCAAGTTTGGGATCTTCCATTTGTTCAGCGATGGCAACCTTAACTCCTGCATTGAGCAGGCGGCTCAGATAATTTTGCATTGCATGGTGGGGAATTCCCGCCATTGGAACTCCTCCGCGTTTAGTCAGGGCAATATCCATGACCTGACTTCCTTTCACCGCATCTTCAAAAAACAATTCATAGAAGTCTCCCATACGAAATAAAAGTAATGCGTCGGGAGGAATTTCTTTCTTTGCATTCCGGTATTGCAGCATCATCGGCGTTAAGGGTGTTTCTTTGCTCATACGTACAATTCTTATGTCATTTGAAGGTTTATTCTAACCTGGATTTCTCACAATGCTTCTGTTGCTAAACCCTATATCATTTATATTCAATGCGTTAACCTGCTTCACAAATTCACTGTGTCTCAACGCAATTTAATCCGCGTTAAATCATTGAATATCAGCAATCTAACCGAGTGTGTATTCAAAGTGTGAGTGACTCTGGTGAATGCTCGGGTTGAGGTAAAAGTAACGCGGTCATTCCTAGCTGCGCACATGTGATTCAGCCAGCCTTCTGAGGGGTTTAGTCAAGATGTATTTTCGAATATTTTTTACTTTTTTTAACAAAGTTATAACAGGTAAAAAACAATTTCAAGAGTTCTATCATCTAATACAATGTGAATGTGTTTTTTATGCTCTTTGACATCTAAATTGATTTAAGTGGCAGCTGTCATATAATTGAGAATTTTAGATCCTTTCCTAGTTAAGGATTGTAAATAGTTTAGTTCATTATATGGGATTTTATCCTGCCAACATCGAAACATGATTCGAATCCATTTGAATGCAAGAGCACGAAGAATGACATTATGAGTTTTTCCTTTTTCGATTTGCATACGATAATAGGCAGCTGTCCACAAAGAATATTTGAGAGACTGCCCCGCGCATTCGATGAAGCTCTGCCGCAAATGCTTAGGGCATTTATAGCGAGCCAATGCCACCTTCGATTTTCCACTTGAAATGGTTATAGGCGCCACGGCAGAATATTTTTGTAAGCTCTCTGGCGACTTATAGCGTTCCCGATCAGCGCCAAATGCACTGGCTAACCGTGCAGAGTGAACGGTCCCTGCCCCTGGGAAATTTCTAAATATTTCAGCATCTGGATGTTGGGGATAAAGTTCTTTAAGTTGTTGTTCATATTCAGCAATGCTCTGAGTGTATTGTTTGAGTAATTGGCATAAGAGTTTCACTTCTATGGGTGAAGTTTTCAATATGGCCTCATCGGAAGTTAAGGGCTGGGTTTGACGAATGAGTTGCAAACGTGTCTCAACAACTTTCTTTTTATAGCAATGATGATCGTGGTAAAATTTTCGCAGGGTAGCATCTTTGACTTTTTGAAGCTTCTGCAACGTTGGCCATTTCATCAGGAAATCCCAAGTTAACGGGGAACAAATGTCCTCACTAACCAGATCTATTGCTTGAGGAAAGTATGCTTTCAACACACTTCTTAGTTGATTGATCACCTGCTTGCGACGATCAACGGCATCTCGCCGGTTTCGAGCAAGGATATCAATTATCCGGACAATTTCTTCAGCTGGTTTCCAAGGAGTCAATTGATTACGATGGTTTGCGACAATTTCGAGAAGTTTTGTTGCATCGTCTGGATCATCTTTTGCCCCACTGGGGCGAAATGCCTCACGAAACTTAGCTAATGTTTTTGGATTAATCGGATAAAGAACAAAAAGATCATGGCAGATCAGAAAATTAATCAATGCTCCTTTACTTTGTTCCAGGCATACGGCGATAGGGCCATTTCTGAAACGGTTACGTAAATAACCGATCCACTGGTTTAACGCTTCAGGACTTTGCTTAATTTGTTGACGCGCGATTTTTTTTTCTCCAGGAACCTGAATACTGATGTCATGTTTTTCATCAGCCCAATCAATGCCGATTAAAGCAACAAATTCTTGAGAGGTTGGTTGTTGGATCATGAGTTCTGCCTCCTATAAAAAGTAAGTGAACAAAAGGTATATACAACGGTGTTGGTTATTCCTGAAAAACATGGCTCATATGGGGCCGTGAAGATTTTTATTTCATTCCTAGAGCTCTCATCAATCGCCCTAACTCCCGTACGACAGACAGACACCTCCTGTTTAATGTAAAATGCCACTGCTATGACCGTATGGCCATATTGCAAGAGTCTTTCACGGCAATTCTATTGAAATATAAACTGCTTATTATTAGTATGTTATGGCTTTAAATTGAAGTATTATGTGCTGCCTTTGCAATAAGGTGTTTCATTAATAACAACAAATTTAAAGGAGGAAAAATAATGAATAGTAAAACACAAGCAACTACTGTCGAGAATGAATTCTACAGCCCGATGCTGCGAGCACTGGTAAAGGCCGAGGCAAAGAGGGATTGCCCCGAATTCCCCGACGAGCATTTTTTGAAGGCAGGGGTTGGGCGGTGCCTGAACGATGTACGTAGCGGACGAGACTGGATTCAAAAAGCAATGACGATTTTGAAGCTGGCGATCACCGTTAGCCGGTTCTTTATCAGCTTGAAAAGCCAGAGGCGGCTACGACTTACCCAAAAGATTGCCTGTGCAGTTCGAGCAGAAGCCGATGAGATCGCCACGGCAAAAGACGATCCCTTTGCAGAGCATGCCGAACTTGATGGAGTCGCGATCTACGCCGCAGACGGTCATTGCCATGGAAGCTCAGCTCATGACCAGCTAATTGATCAGAAGCGTTACCCCGTCGGACATTTTTTTGCCATGAATCTTCGGACTCAAACGATGATTCATTTGGATGCAGCTCGTCCGAAGGTGAAAAAAGAGCATGATATAACCGCGTTGAAACGCTTGGAGGCAAATGCCCTGCGTATGGAAGAACCGACAGGGCGAAAGCTAATTATAGCCTATGATCCGGCGATCTACGACTTCGTCCAGTGGAATAACTGGAAGCAGTCGAAGGGGATTTACATCATCACTCGAATGAAGGAGAATACCAATTTACTAATCTGTGACGACCGTGAGTTTGACCGGGAGGATCCCCGCAATGCAGGCATAATCTCGGACCGGACGGGAGTAACAAATAGCGGTCGCAGGTTGCGTAAAATTGTTTGCATTGAACCGGCAACTGGAAAGAGATTTGTCTTCCTGACAAACGAAATGACATTGCCGCCGGGGTTGATCACTTTCATATACAAGAAGAGATGGGACATTGAAAAAGTGTTCGACCAATTCAAAAATAAACTGATGGAAAACAGGGCCTGGGCAAAATCATTGAACGCTAAATGTGTCCAGCCGCAGTTCATGGTTCTGGCGCACAACCTCACCTTAATCCTGGAACGTAAACTTGAATCCGAAGAAGGCATATCCGATACCAAGATTGAAAAGAAGAGAACCCTGAGAATTCAAAAGGATCTGGCAAAGATCAAGGAGGCCGGAAGAAAAGAAAACCCGCTTGTTACACGACCCGATAAAGCCGTTCAGAGGTCGTTTCAGTTTATCCGATGGCTCAGGGACTCTTTGCTTGTCAAGACTCCCTAGAGGCAGGCGGTAGAGGCTCTGAGGCCCCTTATGACCGCATATTTGTCATGAAAAAACAAACACCGTTGGGTATATATTATGAATGATTCTCATCAACAGCATCGTGTAAAAACACGCCCTTTGATTCTGCGTAATCCTTATAGAATATCTTAGATTGATAATCTTCTGAGTATACGTTAACGAATCAAAGACTCGTATCCGTCGAAATGCTGGCTGTAAACGTTACCGTTAGGAATGGCTTATTCGTAGCGAATACGAGGCGTGTTGAATTTAATTAAAATACATTTTATGTACATACTCAGTGGTCCCCGTTTTGCCCTCAACCCTAATTTCTTCTTACTGAATCGTTTTTTGCAGGAAATATAAAGAAAACAAAAAATCAGAATTTTTTCAAGGTCAAATCGTTTTTCACGATGATATTATTTTTTAATTTCCCTGGTCACATTGAATTTATTTCCTCCTGGCTCATATCGCCGTTTTTTTCTATACACTTCTCAAGGTAATACTGCAAGTAAGTTCGTGGATTGATATTATTCTGTTTACATGTTTGAATGATCGAATACATACAGGCGGACAATTCCCCGCCCCAAAGTGGATGGTTTCCAATATAATTGTTTCTTCCCAGAGCACAGGGTCTTATTCCGTTTTCCATCTTATTGTTATCCATTGGGATTTCGGGATTACCAACAAATATAATCAGTCCCTCCCAGTGATTTTTCATTGATATCATTGCTTTAAGTCTGGCTTCATGAACTTCATCTTCATCAGCCTTAATCTCAACGTTGATTTCTTTTCCCATGTCATGAATGGCTTCACGTAATCTCGAATCGTGTTCTAAAAACATATCACTTCCGGGAGGATGTTTTACTCTCTGATTATTAATTTTGTACAGTTCGGCGATTTTCAACAACCATTCCTCTGCCCATCTGAGCAGTCCGTGCTCTTCGGGATATTTTTTTTTAATGTCAGTGAAATCTCTTCTCACATGAGCCCAGCAATAGGCCAGAAGAACCAAACCCAAACCGGCCAACATTTTGTAGGCAGAAGACCTGTCTACATTCAATATTTTCAATTTCTCCTCAGGAATTTCAACTGGTTCTTTTAGTTGTACTATATCGGTAATCCCCAGAAGAGTTTTCGCAGGAACAGAAGCGCTTCTTGTGCCGTCAAGAACGAAAATAGCAACATCTTCAGATTTGAATCCCCACATATACCATAATTTTTTCATGGCGTCACAAAGCATGTACCAGCGAGTTTCATCAGCGTGCCATCTTATTCCATTTTGCAATTCAATAATAAGTTCTTTATAAAGAGGCTCCAAATAGGGTCCAAATATTGTTTTCAAACCACCGAAAACAGTTCCTGGAATCATATTGACTTCGTGTTGCTGCATGTCGAAAATTTGACGCTGAATCGGTATATGCTGTTGATATTTATCGATAAGAATATCAATCCATACTTCCAACCCATATTTTCCCTGCTGAATGAGTTTAGCCGGCATGGGAGCTGTTATTATTTTGGGAACGCCAGGGGCGTAATTCGCAGGAGGAGTATATTTACGCCTGATAGTACGTTCCACGTACCATTCGACTTTTTTTCTGATCGTGTATGATACTCCATCCATGCCGTTCTGTTCCGTCCAATTCTCCGCCGGAATTCCATGAATGACTTCTCCCTCAGGCAGCCTAATAATTCTATCCACAATCTGCAGCCCTTTAGGAATTTTCCTTCCATTTCCTTTGTGGCCATCCTGACCTCCGGATTTTCTCTTTTCCGTGTCATTGTCCTTCTCCGCTTCAGTCTTTTTTTCTTTCTCCCCAGCCGATTCGTCTTCCCCGGCATTAGTGATTTCTGATTCGCTGATTTCTTCAACTACAATAGAATTCCTATCCTCAACTTTGATATCTGACAATTTCAGTTTCTCACTCTTCAAACCAAAAAGCATAGATGCGAATTTATTCGCTTTACCACGTTCATTACTCAATTCTCGTTCCAGTTGCCGAATTCTTTTCTCCAGATCTTTATTCGCCTCTTTTTCACAATTTAATTCGTTCAATCCGTCGCTTGAGTTTATTGAATTCATCCACGGCAGCATCAAAAATCTGACGGAATTGTTCGTTTTCCTTCTTCAGCTGCTCATTTTCTACTCTCAGTCGCGAAAGTTTGCATGTTTCCGGACATTTTCCGTAAGAATGATTATGTCTGATTGACCTTTGCGCTTTCGGCAACTGTTATTTTCCTTTGGTAAGATTTCTTTTTTTCAGACTCTCATAATTACACTGGCTGATTTCCTGCAGCAGGGCTTTAACTTTCCTATATCTCTCATTCATTTCTTTTGCCTCGCCGATTGATCCGGGCGGAAGATAAAGATTTTTAGTTCTACCTTCTTTTTTCGAACTGAGATAATAGCAGATATGTTTCTCTCCATTGTTACAGGTGCAGTTCTTTCCACATTTTGAGCGATACATGACAACTGAACCAATAATAATATCAAGGTTGCTCATCAGTTCCTTTTTTAATCTCTCTCTTTTTTTCATATCTGATATAATTCCTTAATTTTTAATTAAATTGCACGTATTGATACACACAATAACACCAACGAAAATTAAATCAATGAAAAATTCGTCTTTTTTATTATTTTTTCAGGGATGGCTAAGGTGGAAAGCCAGGAGAGAATTCTAAAGAATACTTTAGCCGATATGTACTCTTGATTTAAGAAAGAATGAAGGTAGTATAAATGGCAACGTGGATCACTGAATACGTACAAAGAAAAACCATTGGGATGAAAGCAATGATACGTATCGCCAAATCTGGAATTTATCATTTTCCTCAATACCCCATCGTTTCATGGCCTTAATCCCAAAAAATGTCATCAGTACGGAATATAGAACGGTGTACCAAAAGGTCCACGGACGACCAAATAGCGACAGAGCGCCATAACCCCGACCTTTATATGGCCAGAATTCCGATCCCCATCCTAATTTGCAACCATAGATGGTGTAGCACAGAAAGAAAGAAAAACATAACTAGGCATAGCGATTTCCTTGTTTGCCCATAGTAATTAGCGCACCCAACGCACCCAGCGATGCGACTCCAGCTAACCATTTTGGTAAGACTGCGATCGATTTCATGCGATCATCCGGGCCGAAGAATGACAATAAAATGAAAAAAATAATCGTTGTAGCTACCGCAGTCCACAAATTTCCCTGCCATTCATTTTCCATCTTAATACCGGCAGATTTAAGAAATTTTATTGGTAATTCGGCGCCAACCAGAACAAATGCGTGGTCGTAATTATGTTCCTTAATTTCTTCTTTGCCATCATCGGTTTTTACCTTAAGCTTGTAGACATGATCCTTAAATTCAGTCACTCCGGAGTTCATGATGGGTTGAATACGACCCCTCTCGATTGCTTCGTTCAATTTCCGCTCATTATCCTTGAAAATACGGGAAAATCGATCTCTTCTATAAGATAATACAGCCTTATTCTGCTCGGAGAGAACCAGTGCGGCTTCGATTGCGCTATTGCCGCCGCCCACCACAAGTATGTTCTCATCTTTGTAGTGCCTCGGAGAGTATAATCGATGATAAACCTGTTCTTCATCTTCCCCGGGAACATTGAGTTTTCGGGGATTTCCTCGCTGACCAATTGCCAAAATAACACGTTTTGCAGTGTAGGTTTCTTTATCCGTGGCAACTTTAAAATCACCACTTGATTCTTTAACGATGCCACTTACATCCACTTCCGTCAGGATATTTAATTTATTGTCTTCTACAATGTGCTGCCAGCGCTTAATGAGATCCTCTTTTTGAGCGCCGTCTAACCAAAGTTTTCCTTTTGCCGGTTTGGTATCCGGCTCAGCATACACCCATTTTTTTTCGGGGAAATTTTCAATTGTATTGGCCATTTTCCCTTTTCCTAACAGAAGGTATGACAATCCATTTTGCTCCGCTTCAAGCGCCGCATTCAGTCCACTCGTGCCGGCTCCTATAATCAAAACATCAAATTTATCCGGATCGTTCGATTCGGCGTCAGGTTTGGATAAAATGTGTTGGACTATATTAAATCCATGTTCCATCGCAAGCTTAATCACCGGAGCGCCAGCCAAATCGCCAATGATATACAGATTTTTAACATTACTTTCGTTGTCGCTCGTTAACATGGGGCGAGGACTCGGCATGTTCCCAAGATGCAACAATGAATCAAGTGATCCTTTTAGGGAGTCGGGAAAAATAAACTGTCCCATTGTTTTGCCCAGCGTGGGCATACAAATTGACATATTATAGTTTTTTTTAGATGAAGTGCGAATAGTGCAACATCACAACTAGTCAGAAAATTGATGCCAACCCTTGCCGTTTCGATAAATTTCCAAAAGCTATTATTCTCTAATTTTCAGCAAGTTACCACTTTCTACTACGATATTTACCTTTGGCTCAGCCTGCCCTGATCGAAACTTTCTCAACAACAAGAAACTCCATGCTTGCAATTCATAATGTCTTATTATATGCTATAAAAACATATAACATGACAATCAAGGAGGGCGGAATGGCTGTTTCGGCTAAAATTGTACAACGAACTTTCGAGATATTTCGTGTTGCCAAAGTCATGACGTTAACCGAGTTGAGCGAGTTGTTGGACTGTACATCGCGCACGGTCCATAGGCGGCTTAAACAATGGCAGTGCTATACCAGTTACAACCACAATAGCCGCTACTATGCTTTACCTGAAATTGTCGAATTCGATGAACATGGAATTTGGCGCTTCCAAGGCATTTTCTTCTCATGTTTCGGCGACCTCAAGAAGACAGTTGCAGGATTGATTGAAGCTTCAGAAGCAGGATTGAGCAGCCGAGAATTGGCGGAATTGTTAGGGCTTCATGTTCATGGCTTTCTCTCTCAGTTTTTTGCCAACAGCTTGGTCGTCAGGCAGAAAGTTGGTAGTCGCTTAATTTACCTGTCTCATGACCCAGCAATGGCTGAGGCCCAGAAAGAAAGAAGACTCGCACGGCTATTGCCGATTAGGACAAAAACCACATTGTCCGATAGGGCTGCGGTAAAGGTCTTGATCGGACTATTTAAGAATCCCCAAGCAAGTGTCGAGGACTTGGCCATTTCCTTGAAATCGCAGGGAGAGTGGCTTGATGCAGATGTCATTGCTGGCTTGATGCAGATGTCATTGCTGGCTTCCTCCGTGGTCACAACCTCCTAAAAAAAACTCTAATACAGCAGGTGATCGGCTCGAATGAAGCCCTATGTGATTTGTTTGAAAAAACCCGCAATCAATTATCTGGTCCGCAGCGTCGTCATTTTATGGGGGAGGTGGTCAATGCAATCGGCGACGGCGGCCAGCGATGGGCCGAACGCGTATTCGGCTGGAGCCGAACAACCATCCGCAAAGCTCAGCAAGAATCGACGAATAACTCTGCCCAGATTGAAAATCAGATGCACCGGCGTGGTCGCAAGGCGATAGAAAACCACATTCCAACGCTTTCTGACAACATTCGGGAAATTGCCGACCGGAATAGTTGTCAGGATCCGACATTTGATGCAACTCAACTGTATTGTAGGTTGAGCGCCAAGAGTGTCCGCAATGAACTGCTTAGGACATATCTCGACGACCAGTTGCCATCGGAGCGAACCATTCGCACCATGCTCAATCGGTTGGATTATCCAGCAACAAAAATTGCCAGGAGCAAGCCGATTAAGAAAATTCCGCAAACCAACCAGATCTTCGAGCAAGTGCATAAGGTCAATGCTGAAGCTGATCAAACCGAAGGGGTTCTCCGCCTCTCCATGGATGCCAAGGCTGCAATTAAGGTCGGCCCCTATTCCAGAGGCGGTCGCAGCCGGAGGAAGCACCAGGCAATCGATCACGACTTCCAACCAGAGCTGGCATTGAAGCTGTTCGGCATCTTTCTGCCCCGTTATAATCAATCACAGCAAAGTGACCCCAGACTTGATGGTCGATTGTCTACAACAAATATGGCCCGATCTCAACACCAAATACCATATGCAAAAGCTGCTCATCAATTTAGATAACGGGCCGGAAAATCACAGCGGCCGCACACAGTTTATCAAGCGTATGGTTAACTTTGCTGCAGCCAACCAGGTTGAGATATATTTAGCGTATTATCCCCCCTGCCACAGCAAGTATAATCCGATCGAAAGGGTCTGGGGAGCGCTTGAAAATCATTGGAACGGTGAACTTCTTGACTCTCGCGAAAAAATTATTATGTTGGCTGAGTCTATGACGTGGAACGGCAACCATCCAATCGTTCAGGAAATTCCCGGAACATACGTACGTATTCAGTGATCCACGTTGCCATTTATACTACCTTCATTCTTTCTTAAATCAAGAGTACATATCGGCTAAAGTATTCTTTAGAATTCTCTCCTGGCTTTCCACCTTAGCCATCCCTGAAAAAATAATAAAAAAGACGAATTTTTCATTGATTTAATTTTCGGTGGCGTTATTGTGTGTATTAATACGTGCAATTTAATTAAAAATTAAGGAATTATATCAGATATGAAAAAAATAGAGAGATTAAAAAAGGAACTGATGAGCAACCTTGATATTATTATTGGTTCAGTTGTCATGTATCGCTCAAAATGTGGAAAGAACTGCACCTGTAACAATGGAGAGAAACATATCTGCTATTATCTCAGTTCGAAAAAAGAAGGTAGAACTAAAAATCTTTATCTTCCGCCCGGATCAATCGGCGAGGCAAAAGAAATGAATGAGAGATATAGGAAAGTTAAAGCCCTGCTGCAGGAAATCAGCCAGTGTAATTATGAGAGTCTGAAAAAAAGAAATCTTACCAAAGGGAAATAACAGTTGCCGAAAGCGCAAAGGTCAATCAGACATAATCATTCTTACGGAAAATGTCCGGAAACATGCAAACTTTCGCGACTGAGGGTAGAAAATGAGCAGCTGAAGAAGGAAAACGAGCAATTCCGTCAGATTTTTGATGCTGCCGTGGATGAATTCAATAAACTCAAGCGACGGATTGAACAGCAGAAAGGGGAATTGAATTGTGAAAAAGAGGCGAATAAAGATCTGGAGAAAAGGATTCGGCAACTGGAACGAGAATTGAGTAATGAACGTGGTAAAGCGAATAAATTCGCATCTATGCTTTTTGGTTTGAAGAGTGAGAAACTGAAATTGTCAGATATCAAAGTTGAGGATAGGAATTCTATTGTAGTTGAAGAAATCAGCGAATCAGAAATCACTAATGCCGGGGAAGACGAATCGGCTGGGGAGAAAGAAAAAAAGACTGAAGCGGAGAAGGACAATGACACGAAAAAGAGAAAATCCGGAGGTCAGGTATGGCCCGTCAAAGGAAATGGAAGGAAATATTCGAAAGGGCTGCGATTTAGATAGAATTATTAAGGCGCCTGAGGAGAAGTTCAATTCTGAATTCCGGCGGACGAATTGGCGGAAGCTAGAACGGCATGGATAGAAGTATCATACACGATCAGAAAAAAAGTCGAATGGTAGCGTGAACGTACGACAGGCGTAGATATACTCCTTCCTGCCGAATTACTGCCTGCGTTCCCAAAATAATAACTAGGCTCCTCATGCCCTATACTCATTCAGGGGCATGGAAATATGGTGGAAGTATGGATTGATATTCTATCGATAAATATCACCAGGCATATACGGCTCTATTCAGTCGTCAAATTTTCGGGACATGCAGTGCAACACGAGTCATATGATTCCAGGAACTGTTATTTCGGTGTTTTGAAATAACATGCTTTGGAATCGCATATTTGGAGCGCCTTATAAAGAACTTATGATTGAATTGTCAAATGGAATAAGATGGCACGCGTAGGGGAAACTCGGCTGTAATGGCTTTGGTACGCCATGAAAAATTATGGTATATGTTGGATTCAAATCTGAAGATGTTGCTATTTTCGTTCTTGACGGCACAAGAAGCGCTTCTGTTCCTGCGAAAACTCTTCTGGGGATTACCGATATAGTACAACTAAAAGAACCAGTTGAAATTCCTGAGGGGAAATTGAAAATATTGAATGTAGACAGGTATTCTGCCTACAAAATGTTGGCCGGTTTGGGTTTGGTTCTTCTGGCCTATTGCTGGGCTCATGTGAGAAGAGATTTCACTGACATTAAAAAAAAATATCCCGAAGAGCACGGACTGCTCAGATGGGCAGAGGAATGGTTGTTGAAAATCGCCGAACTGTACAAAATTAATAATCAGAGAGTAACACATCCTCCCGGAAGTGATATGTTTTAAGACACGATTCGAGATACGTGAAGCATTGCATACATGGGAAAATAAAAAAGAAATCAACGGTTGAATTAGCTTGATGAAGATGAAGTTCATGAAGCCTAGACTTAAAGCATGATAATTCATATGTAAAATCAAACTGGGAGGGACTGATTATTATTTGTTGGTAATCCTGCGAATAATTCCCTTATGGATAATAAGAATATGGAAAACGGGATATAAGAGGACCTGTGCTCTTGGGAGAACTAATTATATTGGAAACCATCTCACTTTGGGAGCGGGATTTGTCCGCCTGTATGTATTTTGGCGATCATTCAACCTGTAAACAGAATAAATAATCATATCCAACGAACTTACTTGGGGGCAGTAGCCCGCAATGTTACCTTGAGAAGTGTATAGAAAAAAACGGCGATATGAGTCAGGAGGAAATAAATTCAATGTGACCAGGGAAATTAAAAAATAATATCATCGTGAAAAACGATTTGACCTTGAAAAAATTCTAATTTTTTGTTTTCTTTATATTTCCTGCAAAAAACGATTCAGTAAGAAGAAATTAGGGTTGAGGGCAAAACGGGGACCACTGAGTATGTACCAGAAATCGATGTTATCTGTTATTGGTCATCTTGATACTTCAAAATTTCAGCCATTTGTTTTGTGCTCAGATACCTCCGATTCCGGATTAATGTCTAGGCTTACGAAAAATAAAAAGATCATTTGTGAATCGATTACGCTAAAATCGTGGCGCAGTGAGAGCGATGGTTATTTTTCGATTATTGCTGATCTATTTCAATTTAATAAGATTGTAAATAAACTGGTGAAAGATTATGACATTGCAGTTGTCTTCGCAAATAATTACTATGCGGGATTTCTGGCCACATTCGCTTTACCAAAAAAAATGCCGCTAATTTTTAATCTTAGCCAAAAAAATTGTAGAAAATCAGCAATTTATCAAATTGTGAAACGATCTGCAAAGACTCTGGTTATATCAGAAAATTTACGAAATTACTGGAATAAAACCTTAGGTTACAAATTTCCTGATAAACTGGAAACTCTGGCGCCCGGATTTGATTTTGAAAATGCTGCATTGCAGCAGTCAAAATTTGATTTTCGCGAAACCTATAACTGGGCTAAAGATGCACATATTGTCATCATGTTTGGGGATATGCTTCCGGAAAATCAACATGAACTGTTACTGCAATCATTATCCATCGCCCATAAAAAGGATTCGTCGTTAGTTGGGCTATTCATCGGTAAAGCGTTTGATGATAAAAGCTATGATTATTTGGATCATTTGGTTGAAACCGCTCGTGAAATGGATTTTCTAGGCAACGTGGCATTCATGGAATTTGTCGATGAGTATGAATATTCAGTGATAGGCGCCAGTCATGTGGTCGTATCATTAACTGAAAATCAACCCTTTCCAACAAGTCTCATAAAAGCGCTTTCGTGTGGCGTCCCTGTCGTCGATATTGACAATGATTGGGATAAGGATATGCTCAACAAGTGCAGCGCTGTTCAGCGTGTTTCTAAGGATCCCGAGGATATTGCAGATGGAATTAATCAGTGTATATCTGTATTAGGAAAACGAAAAGACGTCAGAGCTGAAGCGAAAACGTTTCCAGAGAATACGAATTTGAAGGATATTCTTCACGGCTTTTTGCGATTATTGATCAGGTGTAGATGCAATGTGGGATGACGCCGATCGTGAGTAAATTTTTGATGAGGTTCCTTAACGTTTTTGTTGGCCCGAGTCGCTGGCTCGCAATTGGGATCGAAACATCTATTCTACTGCAAGCTGTAGATGTTTTACAGGAAATGGGGGCTGAATAGTCATGACTCACAATTTTTTTTGATTCATAAAACAACGAACGATGATAAACTTCTTACAACCGAAATGGAAGCATCCCGACAAATCAGTTCGGATCGCTGCAGTCAGTGAATTGGATCAGCATAAAGATATTGAATCCTTTGTCGAAATTATTCGCTCAGATGATGACGCCGAAATTGTCATGGCTGCAATTAACAAATTGCATGATAGAGATGCGCTGAAATCAATATTAAATTTTCAGCTATCCCGCGAATCGCGCATCCTGATAGAAAACAAGTTGGATAAAATATATTCCGACCACGTCGTGAAGTGTGATAACGGCGCTGGCGTAAATGATGATCTCTCCAAAATTTCGAGCGAAAAAATGCTCGAGGAAATTGTTAATAAAATTGAGTCAATTGACGTCAAAAAACAGGCAATCAGGAAAATTTCAGATAACGCAATATTAGCTCGAATCACCGAAAGTAAATGCGGTAAAATCCTTGGATGCATTGCTGTCGATCAGATCAATGACGAGGATTGCCTGAATCGTGTTGCGTCGCGTGCATCCAATAAGCAGGTTCGATCATATGCCATAGAAAAAATTGCTAAAATAAATCATAAAGAACCAGAGTTGTCGGAATCTGAAAAAAGGGAATTAAAGCTCCGGGAATTATCAGATTTGGCTAATCGATTGGTCGTTTCCTGGAATTGGGAATACGCTGCCAAGACATTTAAGGAAAGCAAATTAGAATGGGAATTGCTCGATCTGGATAATGATCATTATTTAAAATCTAATTTTGATGAGTTATATACCCAATTTTTTGAACGTTACAGCCAGTTTCAAGTTGAACAAAACGAAATTCAGAAGAAGCGCGAAGCAAGAGAAAAAGTGGTTAACGATCACAAAGCCATCTGCGATGGGATTGAGTCCCTGAAATTTACAATTGATGGCGAATCAGATGAAAAACTTGTTGATTATAAATCGCGTTGGACATTGCCTGCCGCTGACAATGATTTTAAGGAGCTGCATGACCGGTTTGAAAATGCGTGTTTGCGTTATAAGCATGGCAAAGGCCAAATCTTAGAATATAACGAAAACATACATCACTTAAAAGCAACGTTAACCAAAATGTGTGATGAGGCCGAGAAATTGATTGAATCTAGTGATTTCACCCTAGTTGAAAATCAATTGAAACATCTTAAAAATGATTGGACAAATCTGTGCGGCGGACATGACAACATAGATCATTTGGACGATCGGTTTTCATTGGCATTGGCAACGTTTAAAAAGAAGAAAGAGGATCATTTAAATCAATTGAATCAGGCTCGGGAAGATGGTGTGCGGAAATTAGATGATTTGTGTAAATCCGTTGAGCAATCATTTACTGCAAATGGATCTGAGTTAATGATCTGTGAAAAACGCGTAAAGGAAGCGCAAAAAGAGTGGGACGAGATTGACTGGGAGGAAAAAGAAATTGATAAAGAGTTTATGGCGCTCAAAAAACGATTTAAAATCTGCTGCGACCGTTATTTTGAAAAATTGCGAGATTGCCGTGAAAAAGATGGGTGGGGAAAGTGGTCAAATTTGACTTTAAAAGAAGACCTATGCGGAGCAATTGAGACACTTGAAGCTGAACAGGATACGTATAAGCTTTCAAAAAAAATAAAGGACTATCATAAGCAATGGAAAGAGATTGGCAAGGTTCCCTTTGAAAAAGCTGACTACATAAATAATCGATTCAAAACATGCAGCGACAGGATCTATAAGCGCTGTAATTTATTCTTTAAACATCTTGAGGAAGAACGGCAAAAAAATCTTCAATTAAAAAGTGAAATAAACCGCGAGATCGAAGTATTAATCGATTCTGCCTGCACACGAAAAGAAGCGGGTAAGGTAAAAGCATTACAGGGAAAATGGTGGAAAATCGGTGCAGTTCCTAAAGATAAAAAAATTGAATTAGAACAGTTATTCAAATCAAACTGCGATGCATTTTTTGCAAAACATAAGGCGTATCTGGATCAATTGAGTGAAGAGCACAATGCAAATGCACTGGCAAAAGAAGAATTATGTGTTAAGGCAGAATCATTGCAAACTATTGAAGATTGGCGAATCGCGTTAGATACGGTTAAGCAAATACAGAGTGAATGGAAAAAGATTGGGGCAATTGCTGAGAAACAGAATAAGGTTTTATGGCCGCGCTTCAATAATGCAATCAGCGTTTTTTTTGATGCCGCTGATAAAAACCGCCCTAAAAATCTGGAAGCGAAAAAGGAACTTATTGATGAGTTATCCACTGTATTAAAAGAAATCGAAACCGATACTGACGTCGATGAACGTACCATCCAAAAAATGACCCATGACGTGCGACATATACAGAAAAAATGGAAATCTGTCGGTCCCGTTCCTAAAGAGGAAGAAAAGGGTATCTACGATTCTTTTTACAATTCCTGCAATTCATTTTTTGAGACGCGCCGAACCATTCTAAAAAAGTCAGAGAATCATCAAAAAAAGCTATTGGTAGAGAAAAGAAAAATGCTTACAGAAATTAGGGGGCTTGCGCACTCTGATGATTGGGCCGCTGTTTCTAACAGAATTGATAAGATCATGAAAACGTGGACCAATGTCGGCGAGTTAAGTTTAATTGACAATAAGGATATCGATGCACAATTTAACCATGCCTGCAATCTATTCTTTGAAAGAAAAAAGATTCATTCAGGAGAAATAGACAAAAAATGGTTAGCTAATTTAAAGACTAAAGAAGAATTGTGCTATCGCATGGAATTATTAGCTGATCGCGGCGCTAAAACAAAAGCTGAAAATGACGATTCAGCGCTTTCAATTTCAAAACAGTTAGAGATTGCATTCGAGTCGAATTTTGTCTCCGCATCGACATCGTCCGATACAGATGAAAGGAGTTGGCAAAACGCTTTGTCGGAAGTTAAAAAAATACAGAATGAATGGAAAAACATTGGGCCGTGCCCAACCGAGTCTGAACATGTTTTAAGTTTACGTCTCAAAAAAGCAGAAGACGGATTTTTCTCGAAACGTCCCAATGGAAAACGGATAGAGGATCCGGCAATCTTAAAGGCGAATTTAAAAGAAAAAATATCGATTTGTGAAAAAATTGAGAAATTAGCTAAAGAAGAAGACCTTCCATCAGTTATAAATAGTGTGAAAAAATGGCAGAATGTTGGACTTGTCCCTTCAAAAAAAGATTCTGAAATCCTTTGGCAACGCTACAATAATGCGTGTGACCTTATATACGCAGCCGTTCGTAGTGAGCGCGAAAATTCATATTAACCTCTCGAATGAATTTCTATTCTCAACCTTGGCATTGATGCAGATCAGGTCGTAGAGGTTGCTCTCCTTAGATTGAGCAGAAATTCACGTCCCATTCCCGGTTAATATAAATCTAAATCCGTGAAGACTATTTTATGCAATATCTTTGTGGTGAAATGATTGTATTAATTCATTAAAAAATTTGCACGGATTTAGCCTGATTAATTCATGCGATTCGTCGCGAGAGCGCTTAACTCGCTCATAATAAATTGATTAGAGAAATTTTCACGGCGAAAGTGAATTTTCATTCACTGAGCTGTGTTGTGAGCTAATCGGCTTATTTGAGCAGAGATTAGGGCTCGCAGCAGAATACTGATGAATTATTCAGGTTAGATTGAGTGTGTATTCAAAGTGTGAGTGACAAATAGTAAATCGGCCATTCCTTATAGTAATTTATAATTAGTTATAAAACTATTAACAATTAAAATCGTAAAAGGTGTTAATAAAATGGTACATACTCAGTGGTCCCCGTTTTGCCCTCAACCCTAATTTCTTCTTACTGAATCGTTTTTTGCAGGAAATATAAAGAAAACAAAAAATCAGAATTTTTTCAAGGTCAAATCGTTTTTCACGATGATATTATTTTTTAATTTCCCTGGTAACATTGAATTTATTTCCTCCTGACTCATATCGCCGTTTTTTTCTATACACTTCTCAAGGTAATACTGCAAGTAAGTTCGTGGATTGATATTATTCTGTTTACATGTTTGAATGATCGAATACATACAGGCGGACAATTCCCCGCCCCAAAGTGAATGGTTTCCAATATAATTGTTTCTTCCCAGAGCACAGGGTCTTATTCCGTTTTCCATTTTATTATTACCCATCGGGATTTCGGGATTACCAACAAATATAATCAGTCCCTCCCAGTGATTTTTCATTGATATCATTGCTTTAAGTCTGGCTTCATGAACTTCATCTTCATCAGCCTTAATCTCAACGTTGATTTCTTTTCCCATGTCATGAATGGCTTCACGTAATCTCGAATCGTGTTCTAAAAACATATCACTTCCAGGAGGATGTTTTACTCTCTGATTATTAATTTTGTACAGTTCGGCGATTTTCAACAACCATTCCTCTGCCCATCTGAGCAGTCCGTGCTCTTCGGGATATTTTTTTTTAATGTCAGTGAAATCTCTTCTCACATGAGCCCAGCAATAGGCCAGAAGAACCAAACCCAAACCGGCCAATATTTTGTAGGCAGAATACCTGTCTACATTCAATATTTTCAATTTCTCCTCAGGAATTTCAACTGGTTCTTTTAGTTGTACTATATCGGTAATCCCCAGAAGAGTTTTCGCAGGAACAGAAGCGCTTCTTGTGCCGTCAAGAACGAAAATAGTAACATCTTCAGATTTGAATCCCCACATATACCATAATTTTTTCATGGCGTCACAAAGCATGTACCAGCGAGTTTCATCAGCGTGCCATCTTATTCCATTTTGCAATTCAATAATAAGTTCTTTATAAAGAGGCTCCAAATAGGTTCCAAATATTGTTTTCAAACCACCGAAAACAGTTCCTGGAATCATATTGACTTCGTGTTGCTGCATGTCGAAAATTTGACGCTGAATCGGTATATGCTGTTGATATTTATCGATAAGAATATCAATCCATACTTCCAACCCATATTTTCCCTGCTGAATGAGTTTAGCCGGCATGGGAGCTGTTATTATTTTGGGAACGCCAGGGGCGTAATTCGCAGGAGGAGTATATTTACGCCTGATAGTACGTTCCACGTACCATTCGACTTTTTTTCTGATCATGTATGATACTTCATCCATGCCGTTCTGTTCCGTCCAATTCTCCGCCGGAATTCCATGAATGACTTCTCCCTCAGGCAGCCTAATAATTCTATCCACAATCTGCAGCCCTTTAGGAATTTTCCTTCCATTTCCTTTGGGGCCATCCTGACCTCCGGATTTTCTCTTTTCCGTGTCATTGTCCTTCTCCGCTTCAGTCTTTTTTTCAGACTCTCATAATTACACTGGCTGATTTCCTGCAGCAGGGCTTTAACTTTCCTATATCTCTCATTCATTTCTTTTGCCTCGCCGATTGATCCGGGCGGAAGATAAAGATTTTTAGTTCTACCTTCTTTTTTCGAACTGAGATAATAGCAGATATGTTTCTCTCCATTGTTACAGGTGCCGTTCTTTCCACATTTTGAGCGATACATGACAACTGAACCAATAATAATATCAAGGTTGCTCATCAGTTCCTTTTTTAATCTCTCTCTTTTTTTCATATCTGATATAATTCCTTAATTTTTAATTAAATTGCACGTATTAATACACGCAATAATGCCACCGAAAATTAAATCAATGAAAAATTCGTCTTTTTTATTATTTTTCCAGGGATGGCTAAGGTGGAAAGCCAGGAGAGAATTCTAAAGAATACTTTAGCCGATATGTACTCTTGATTTAAGAAAGAATGAAGGTAGTGTAAATGGCAACGTGGATCACTGAATACGTACGATTTCTGTTCATTCCCGAAATAAGGGGAGCTATCTATAAATAATATTCCCTTCATAAAATCCGCTATGCCTGATAGATTGTGGTTATTTGATTGACCTGCACCGATATATGAATCCACTATTTAACATGATTGAACAGCAATCCGTCATTAGCCTGCATTATTTATAAATTTCTTATTACAAGTCACCATATCAATAAG
>WLWD01005706.1_pt1 | contig 38554 bp, 28 predicted proteins | sample 6712731 | NCBI WGS metagenome assembly WLWD01 (sample SAMN12718690, study PRJNA576275) | sponge metagenome | isolation source: marine sponge | host: Mycale hentscheli | place: New Zealand: South Island, Marlborough, Capsize Point | collected 2014-11-01
TTTATTACCTTCCTAACATAATTCTAATTCATTCCATGGTAACTCGTTCCCTTCCTTTCCCCCCCCCCCCTTATTCCTGAAATGTTGGCTCACATACACACTATCACTTGGGGACCTTGGAGAGATTGATTCTAGAAATAGTCGATGTGTATTCTGGTTTAATGTTTTTCTGGATTGTTTGTTTTGTGCGGCTTAATTAGATGCATCATGTGGAGTCTCTCTTCATGACCACCTATCCTTGCCCATACAAATTTTTATCATGTTGCGCACTCAGCTAGTCCCATAGGAACAATAGTATTTGAACTATCCCAATATTTTACCATGTCGCGTCCCCTTCGGCTCTCCAAGTGTTATCGCGTCCCCTTTAGCAATCCTGTCGGATTACTATAGGCACATGATAAATAAGTTACACTTTGAATACGGCAAAGTAACATTCCCTACTCTCTTCTCGTACCTCCTTCTCTTGTATCCTCCTTCCTAGAAATATTTAAGTCTTACAACATCACCGCCTGGTTGGACACCATGCTTATTCACGTTTCAGAAGACAACCTCATCGGCACCTAAAAACTGTTAAATAACCTCTTCTTTGTCTCAATAGGAGAATAAACGGAAAAAAACAACAAAACAATACAAAAAAACTTCAGGTCGTTTGATTGAGAAAGTTCCAACATTTACTAGGATGCTAGACAACAATTAAATTATTGATATGTAGTGGAACTCCATGAATGTCTATCCATATCGCCTCTCAATGTGTTATGTAGTATGAGTGACTGTATGTATCTGTGTTTGTTTGTAGGTATGTCTCAGTGTGCTTAACACATGGCATGGCAAACCAGAGGAAATATAGAATGCTCAGACATCATGTTTTCTACAGGTAAGAATTACATATGCTGGGTAAGATTGACAGTGTGTGAGGTTTGAATCAGCGACTAAGGTGCGGAGTAGCATGTCTGGAGATATGGTGATGCAGTTGGCAGTTAGTAGAACACAGGGATAATAGTAGGCCCCAGTAGACCCACGTTTTATATGTAGCTCAGGACCACTGCTAAAGAATTAGAGCTCCACTCCTATCATTATTAACAATAATTTGTCAAAATGGAGTCAGTCTTAGACGTCCTTGTTGACTGGTAGTATCTTGTGACTGAGTATCACTGTCCATCCTAACATCCACATAAGATGTAAAAAAAAAATACAGAAATAAATCATAGCCAGTCATGATAGAGAATAAACAACACGGATCGGTAATTTTGCTAAAAGTTCAAAGTATAGGCAGCCACCACTGTAGTGAAAGGATTGATTAGTATATTTGGTATTCCATAAGCTGAGGTCACATTTCTGTTTGTGAATATTTTACCTTTAATTCATTGCAGGATTAGTCTTGTTTGTTTAGACTACAACTCTAGTTCAGTGTTCTCTGATGTTCTCATCTGTTATCATGGCAAGAAATAATGTTTTATTATTATTATTATTATTTTAGGTTCTGGTATCAATCCAGTCTCTGATCTTGGTCCCAGAGCCGTTTACAATGCACCAGGATATGAACAATTCAGAGGAAAACTCCCTAAGGAGAACAAAGTCACTAGCGTACAACTCAAAAGTTTATGGGACAATCATCCAGTTGGCCATGAAGGTACAAACTTGCAACAACAACAAAAAAAAGTTATTTCATATATCAGATGCCGCTCTCCAATAGTTGCTGCCCTCCAATTCAGCCACATATATTCTTGCCTTAGTCGTATAACTCGCTGCCCTTGAATAGTTGGACATGCCCACAAATACTGAGATGATTAAACTACCAGTGCCGAGTACTTTAAATATATTCTACATTTTTATAAAAAAAATAATAATAAAATTTCTGTAACGAAGCAATTGACTAGCAAGCAATCAAGTCACATTGTTATTATGGATTGTGTAACGTCGTCTTCAAATTGTTGCCATAGACCCGTGTAGAGAAACTGAAATAGTAGGTGTGGCATCCGATTGAGGAAATATAGTATGTAATGTTTGTAGGGTTTGTTTTGTATTTGTTTTATTTATTTTATTTTTTTGATTGTTTTTTTTTTTTTTTTTTGTATTTTGATTGTTTGTTTTTAGCCTGAATACCACATTTAGAGCAAGTAGCTTTATGTACATGAATGTTATATCTTATGAGTAATTCTGCAGCATTTCATCTTGCATAAAGAGCCTATCCTAGCTCAGTGTGATGTGTAGAAGAAGGATCTGGAATACATACATATTTACATGTAACACACAAACGACCTATAATGCGGAGGAGTTTTAAAAAAGGAAGAAAAAACTGTCTGTCTGGTATAAACTTGCTTGCATTTGAATAATTTGTACTAGCAAGCTAAAGCTTATTTATGTCTTAGCTCTGAATAGTAATAATAACTAGTGGTGCACTCAAGTACGCATTGATGGTGAGCGAGCTAGCAGCAAATGACTTGGTAGAATCTTTGTTACCTTGTACCACCTTTATGATATTAAACAAAAAGAAACAGCTTTTTCTTTTATTATCTCTATGCAGGAGCGTCCTCCTGTTCGGCACACTCCAGAGTAAACGGCAACTAACCATGATTTATTTATTTTTTTTTTTTTTTTTTTTTTTTTTTTTTTTTTTTTTTTTTTTTTTTTTATTTAGCAGTTTGAAATGTTTTACAATGTTAAATGATATAATATGAGGACAAACTAATAGTATGATAGTGATGAATTCTTTTAGTGACTAAGTCTTATAAAGTTTAATAGTGAATCAGGTAACTTTGAAATGATCTATTTCAAAAATAATATAGTGGTGAAAAATAATAAAAATGGAACTTAATGATTTCATTTTCAAAGTTAAAATACGCTCCAATAAGGTATAATATAAGTTCAATAAACATTGTAAGTACTAACTATAACATGTTTGTATAAAACTAATATTGGTATACACGTATAATGCATATAATTATCTACGGCACAATCATTGTATGTATTGTTTGGAGTATACTGACAACTTTGTTTAGACATTGAAAAAATATAATAATTCTTACTGTGTGTTGTTTCATTAGTTACAAAATTATCTATTACACTTTCAGAAATTCCGTTATCCAGCATAAAGTTCGCCAGCTCAGTGCACGACAATCCTTCCATCGCTAGTTGCTGTAAGTGCAATATTCTGTCAGCTTTCAAGTCAATCCTTATATAGGCCGAGTATGCCTGTGATCATGTGATCACCGAAACTGTGTTAGCCACTATGTCTGCTGGGAGAGCTATTGGCTCCCATAAGTCAAATTCAAATCTATTTAGCCAAAAGTCTACAAGAGGTTTCAGGTTTTTTTAAATGGGGAGAGAGCTATTGGCTCCCACCAAAGTCAAAATTCAAATCTATTTATTATTGTTGTTGTTGTTAATATTATTATTGTTATTATAATCATTATTATTATTATGATTATGATTATTATTATGATGATGATGATTATTATTATTATGATTTTTACTATTATTATTATTATCATCATTATTATTATTATTATTATTATTACTGTTATCATCATTATGTTATTGTTGTTGTTGTTATTATTATTATTTTTTTTATTTTTTTATTTTTTTTTTTTATTAGTATTATTTTATTATTATTATTATTACTATTGCTATCATCTGGAGAAAACTATTTGCTACGATAAGTCTTTTATAGAGAAATTTGCTCGCCATCTTGTGAAAATGTACTATGTACTAGACGTACGACATGACAATTTTCAGATACTTTCTTTCAACTTACCATTGAACTAGTGTGCAATCTTTTTCCACAACTTAATTTTTATTCTATTGTACAGTATGTGTGTGTGGGTGTATGTATGTGTGTGTGTGTATGTGTGTGTATGTGAGTGTGTGTATGTGTGTGTGTATGTGAGTGTGTATGTATGTGTGTATGTGTGTGTGGTGTGTATGTATGTGTGTGTATGTGAGTGTGTGTATGTGAGTGTGTGTATGTGTGTATGTATGTGTGTGTGTATGTGCGGGTGTGTGCGTATGCATGGTCGTAGCAAGTGATCTGGCAGATCCACTTTGATCGGACCACTTTTGAGTTTAAGAGTGGGTGTGTCAGATATTTAACTGGGCATATGCTACATGCATGCTGCTGAACTGGATTTTTTGTGGCACATATGACCTCATCTTCTCTTTCAATATAAATCTTTGTTAACATCCCATATTTTTCAAGAGCCACACTTATCATAGCTTGACTGCACCCACTCCCTGGCCTTACCATTTCAAGTGCTTGCTACAGTGTGTATCATAAGTCCAGGGGATTGTGCCTGACTGTTGTTATTTAAATCAGTAGTGTGTGTGTGTGTTCCTTTATTTTACTTTCAGTTGCTTTATTTTTTCTCTCTTTCTTTCCTTTTTATTAATTTCGGTCCCTCCCTTCCTCCCTCTATCCCTTCCTTATTAGTGTGTATCATGTATTCTTAACCTCTATGTATGTGTTGTGTGTGTGTGTTTGTTTGCTTCATCTTTTCTCTCATTGTCCTCTTTATCCTCCCTCCCGCTTAACTTGGAACAGTCACCCCCCATTAATTACAATGTATAGTTAACAAAAAAAAGTGTGTGTGTGTGTGCATGTGAATTATTATATATGGAAAATGTAGAAACCATAAAAGCAACAATTAACTCATTATCCAAACTATAATTATTTTGTGTATATCATGTATTCTTAACCTCTATGTATGTGTTGTGTGTATTGTGTGTGTGTTTGTTTGCCATTGTCCAAACTATATTTTGCTTCATCTTTTCTCTCTTTCTCCTTATTCCTTTCTTCCTCCATCCGTCCCTCTCTCCCTTCCTTCATTTTTTTAAAATGTGTATCATGTATAACTTGTGTGTGAGTCCAGGGGATTGTGCCTGACTGTTGTCAAGTCAGTGGACAAATTGATCTTGGAACACCCTCACCCCTCATTAATAAAAATGAAGGAGTTAACAAAAAAACAAAAAAAAACAAAAAGTGCATGTGTGAGTGTGTTAGAAGACAGAGACTCTGCTAGGTACTAACCACTATGATTTAGCAGAGCCTCCTCCTGTCTTCTGGCACATACAGAAGCAGCTGCTATTATTGTAGACACTGGTCAACCACTATGGTTTGGTTGGGGGTGGATGGTACATGTTGAATTACAAGCATGTGTTGGGTACTGTACTCATGCCAAACTCATGATGGTGCGTACTACTACTGGGAGTATCATATAGATTAAAAATTAAAAGGTACATTCACAACCTTCATATTGAAAGCTTTAAAATGGATTAGCATGCTCCAAAAAATATAATGAAATGTGGTTTGCACACACACACACAAACACACACTATCACTTGGGGGTACCCATAAAGGATGATATTAAGCAAATTACAGTTGTTCTGTTTGTTTGTTTGTTGTTGTTGTTGTTTTTGACCCAAGTCCTAGGGATTCATACAGGATTTTTTGCTTGGGGGCGGGAAACGACACATGCGCAAATGAAACTTTAATGTCTATGTACGGTGCTTCCTACTTACCCTTTAGTTCCTGACTATATCGTGAGGTCATTGATCTCGAGTACCTCAGAACACTTTTTTTTTTTTGGCTGAAAACTATTTTCAAAGTTTCTGTAAGGCTTGGGGCTCCTAAAGTCTACATTAAACATTAAAGGATGAATTATGAATTTTGGCTGAAATTACTTTTCAGAAATAGCATATGATTAGTTGTTACAACCCGAAGCATTGAAAAATCCTACAAAGTATGTGCATGATGAAAGTTGAAATCGCAGAAATCGCATCCACAACCTGACCGCATATTATTGCGGCTGCTTTCATACGTGGTTATAGGTTATTGATATGTGGGGTCATCTGCTCAGTCTCAGTTTGTGAACTTTCTTGTTGTTAAACAGAAAACATAATTTGGGTAAATTTAGTCATTGTACTACTATTTTTTTTTTTTTTTTTTTAACAATCACAGTTTAGAGCCTCTTTTTATTAATAATAGCAGTTAGTAGCCCTAATCCTGAGTTGTGTTGTCACTGTGGGTATGCAATACTTTTAGTTTTTATTCGTACATCTTGGTCAGAGTAGGATGCAGTAATGCTTGCTCACTAACATTTCCTCATTATTGTTCTTTGACTTGTGCAATACTTCTTGCTCTACTATGCTTGAAGTGAACTTATTGTTGTATTATATCTGTTTCAGGATTCTTCTATAGAGAAGATGTCCAGGATATCTAAGTAACTATTATAACTAAACTGATTCCTTGTTTCAAAATTTCCAGCTGTTTTTTTTGTGGTATTTTGTAGTCATATTCATACATTATTTTAATATTGCCAGTTTCAGTTATTCAAAATAAAAATTTATTTAAATGTGAATATCCAATGGTGCAACCAGTCGATACATGTGGGCAATATATCAGAAATGAATGCTTCTACTTTGCCTAATTATCAAATTTTGCGTGCAAGCACACACATTTATTACTATAAATATACCTGTTTGGCTAGGGATAGACATAACAAGGTTTTTATTGAAACTCCACTAGCCTTTATTTGTTGTAATTCGGTTCATCACACTAACAGTGACCTTCATCAGTGGATGACAAACAATAAATAACATGGTGACATGAGGGTGGTGGTATAAAGTATAAACATGTTAAGATATGTGAAAAACAAGCACACAGTTTGGACGCACACGCACACACGTGCATACTTGTCTTGTCTCAATACTGCCCACAACGGGTCACGCGTCCCTCCAATAGAGGGTATGAGTAGGGCCTCAACTTGGCTGGAGATTATGGGTGCGCCGATGAACAGCAAGACCATCGGCACTTCGAAACCATCGCTGGCATACTCCACATTGTACAGCGCCTTGCCGGTCCTTCACTGGTTTGTCGTTCTTGTAAACACTTGTGTCGTTTGAGGTCTCCAGGCCGTGCGAAGTTCCTTCCACATACACTACACATCACATCACATATGCACACACTCACGTACACTCACACATATATACTCCATGGAGCTGCCAAGTTTTCTTTTATAATGGGATGTGCCATATGTGAGGCTGTTATCCCTGCGGTGCTCATTCAATGATAGCTCAAAACATGCAAGGAGTGGCTGTATTAATTGAATTTGCGAAGGGAACCAACTTGCTGAAAAAGATATATTTACCAAATTTTGTCAGTGATGAACATTATATACAACTGTTGGTAATACACTTCCTGTGAACATACGCTAGGCAGAGGATAGGTTGTGTGATAGTGTGGTAACAAACCAGTCTGACAGTTGAATAAATTATTGTATAATCTTCTCAGTTCTGCACACACATGCACACACACACACACACAATAATTGTCCTCACCAATGAGGTGCGCATTGTTGTACAAAATACTTGTTTTCTCCAGTTCTTGTGTGACTGAATAGCTACTGAATACAGTAGAATGTCACATATCCGAACACACTGGGACCGAGGGGTGTTCGGATAACTGAATCCTATAGAAAAATATATTGTAGAGTGCTATGAGAGGGTGTGGTCAAGCAAATTATTCGTGACTGCACGTGCCACTATTGAGTTTGGTTATAACTGACATTTGTCGGAAAGATAAGTTCATTAAAAAACATCTACCAAATTAAATATATAATTTGCTGTGTGTGTATGTATGTTTGTATATACATGTTGCTAGATGTTACCTGGTGGTTTTTATTCAATAAAATATACCTACGTGGATTTTAGACAGTTTCTAACATTGCCTTGAAAGTACTAATTGTATACAATAATCAGCATAAGAACTTGGAAGCACAAAAACAGTGCTCAACCACTCTTTGCTACGTATGGCATTGGAGCACATTATGGCTACTGCTTTATCATGTGCAAGCATTTGATAATCCAATAGGATAATATTATATTTATTGTACCCTTGATATTTTATCAAACTTCCACATATTAGTGTGTTATAATTTCCCATATTAAACACAAATGCTCTATGGGTGAAACTCCACATTCTGGAACATTAAAAGAAGAAAATTAATCACTTATGATTGTGTTGTGAACTATGCATCATAATTATACTTCTACTCATGCAATAATTTCCACATCACTACTCCTGCATTTGCGTAGTGAGCAAAATCAATGGAAAATCAATGGAAAAAAATTGTAACTGGTGGAGTAATAATATCACGAGAAGTACAAGAAATCACTTATTGCAAATACATGTGGGTTCTCTCACCATATTATCACTCCAATTTGGCACGTTAAAAAAATGGTGTGCTATTAAATGTTTTTCCGTACTCAGTATAATAAGTATACGTATATATAAGTGTGTGTGTGTGTGCGCACCAATTTACAATTAAAATATATACAGAAGTCTCCGATAAAGGACACTCCGACGAAGGGACAATGTATTGATAATCTCTCTTAGAAAGACAAACCTGAAGTCCCCCAAAATTAATTCCTGTACCAAATAGAATCTCCTAACGACAATCCCTCTACAAGGGACAAAATGCGCTGAATTTATATAGCTCCCAAAGTGTCCTTTATCCGGAGACTCCACTGTATATAACTTGTTTCAAATAGTTTGCCTAACATGTTTATCTATAATGTATAGTCTGATAGTGTAGTAACTTTATTCAAACATGCATGTTGCTGATTTTATGATTCGAGGTGGTATGCTATGCACTAATCTGTATCAAACGTGTGAAGGGAATGTCTCCAGTATTATTGTTCTTCATTCTAGTACAACTTATTAGATAATGAACTACCAGTATTTTGTAAATGTTCAGATGACCCAACTCCCTATGCTTGGACAACCTCAACCTTTCCAAGACGTCAAGTCATAACTATAACATGTTTATATAAAACTAATATTGGTATACACGTATATGCATATAATTATCTACGGCACAATCATTGTACGTATTGTTTGGAGTATACTGACAACTTCGTTTAGACATTGAAAAAATATAATAATTCTTACTGTGTGTTGTTTCATTAGTTACAAAATTAGTAGTTTATTAGAGTGCATTTTAATTTTATAAAGAGCGAACTATGTGGCTATCCTGGGGACAATCAGCAGCGTCGAGTGACCTTCATTTTTATAATAGCTAATATTTACCAATTTACATTCTCCTTTTTTGCTGTGATCATAAAATCAATGTTATTAATCATTATAATAATAATATTACCGGTAATAATAATAAACAATAATTATAAAAAAAAGAAGTTATTCATTACAATAGAATACATATTATATAACACACAAAGTGACAATAAAGATGTTGGATTTTATGTACTGGTCATCAGAGTTCACAGCTTCAGTGTCACAAGACTTCAGTCCATCAAGCTACATAAAAACCAAAAAAAAAATATATATATATATAAATATTATATATATATAATATTCAGGCCTAAAATCAACTTCCAATCTGAACTTATACACTTTGTGATACGTAACCTAATCCCACCACCTTCATCACGCCACAATCATGCATAATTCAATATCCATATCATGTGTTCAGTCTCACAGTAGACATTGATAGCATAACAACAACAAAAACAACAACATCTCTATTATTATTTCAATGACACAATACTACAATAATACAATGTCATGATAAAATGTGACCGTCTACAGGAAAACTGGGCACAACACAGCGAACGTAAATATCGAGAAAAGATCGATCGATTTCTTAAAAATGTATTGTTTCAAGCCAACGGAAGGGAACGGTTAAATCTATTATAGCGGGAACGCCTTAAGCTACGACGATAAAACTTGGAGAGCTCAATATCTGGACGCCGACAACTCTGTAAGTGCAAAAAAAAAATTTCAAAGGGTGCCGCGTTGTGCCCGGTTTTCCTGTAGACGGTCACAAGGCCAGCTAATATTCAACAAGAGTATTGAAATACGCATGTACATTGCAAATACATACATAGTACTTGTAGCACGAGTCAGAGTGCAATATGGGAAAATATTTTAGAAGCATGCAAAATATTTTCATGAGCCGAAGAGAAAGTGAAATATTGTGTGAGAGTAAAATATCATTCCCATATTGTACAACGAGTGTGATAAGTGATTCATTGCTGCCTTGATATTTTTCTTAATCGGTTACAATACAATTCTAATTGATTTTACTTGCCACGTGCGTGCTTATTCGAGTATTCAATAACAAGCATACAATTTGGGAAAATACAGAACGCTGCGTGATGCAGAAATATTCAAGCAAAAAATATCAAGACATATATACAGTAGAACCTTTCTTATCCGGGCGCCTTAGGACCAGTGTGTGCCGGTAACTCTGAAAGTGCCCGTATCTCTGAGACAATGTATTTTCAATCTAGTTATGTCTGGAAAGGTCACTAGAATGTCAATCCACCCACTCATTTAATTGATTTTGTCCAGATTTAGGCACCTGGATAATAGAGGTGAGGAGAGAGGTTCTACCAGTACTCTATGTAAATATGCTATTACCGGAATTTTTTTTTTTTAATATTCCAAATTAAATACAATTGTATACATTTTTCTGTAATTGCGGCTGCGTTAATACTTCAAACAGAACTGCCAGGTAAGTGATGACAACAAAAATATATATGTCCAACAAAATTCCTTTTAATTGTCTCATTGTGATCTGATGTTCCCTCAATTTGGTGAATCATTTTTCAGACAACAGTCATTACTATCACAAGCTCACTGATTAACAAACCGTAATAATATTAACTTAGGTTCTATCCACACGTTGGACGTGCATTAAATGGAATAAGCCTTAGCGATACAAAATAATAAGCACAAAGCTGGCAACACTCATACACTTATTCTATTGTTTCAGCGAGATCACCATAGGTGTGAACACTCAGTGGTAATTGTGCAACACCTGTCTAAAGTACCACAAATCTAATTAACAAACACAGTTAGGAAACTGGGCTATCATGTGATGAGGTATTAGCCAAGACAAGCAGGATTCACTAATCAAATGGTACTGTCCACACATATTGTGCCAATTTTTTTTCCTACCGGATGACCAGCTCAGTTAGAGAAATAAAATCCAGCAATACTCTTAAAAGCCCTCACAACTGCTTACATCTTCAGGGTTCTATGTATGTAGTGGGAGGGGAAGCCACATATCCAGGACAAGGTGTAAAATAGAGCCAGGATATTAGTTATAAAAAAATATTGGTTTATAACTAATTTATAGCCCGCGGGCATAGTTACCGCGCTTGAAATTTCTATTTGCAGTAGTACGGCTGCTGAAATGGCAGGGAAAGAGTCAGTCTTTTATTCATTAAAAGTGCTGCTTCAACAAAACAGAAATGTAACCGTAATGCCCCCCACAACTATATCTTTAAATTAATCTAGCAAGTGTTAGCTTACACGATTCAAGTATAGCTGATAGCTAAATCTATTTTTTATGGTAAAAATAAGTCTAGATAGCCACCTACATGTATCCCTGCGTACAAAATAAGGTTAACACGTCGCGGTGTAGGTACTAAAGTAAACCCTGGCCAAGTTCCAATTGTTTTGTTATAAATGTTTAACTACTGAGTTGCAAACCTAGCTAGGAAACGCTTCTGTCGCAACTGCTACTAAACCTCAAACGTTCGTAACAAAACCAAAACATTTTGTATATAGCTCGCTACCTACGCTCCTTACTTACAGCTAATTCAATAAGAGTAAAGTTGTAGCTAATTGTTACACAAAGAATACATAACAAACTTGCTATTATTTCCACCACTTCTGTTTCCCCCCTATTTTTCAATGGTTGCTATGAACTATATCAGAAACCAGCTCATCAACAGGAAGCCACACCCATCATCTGCACCCACCACACAATGGCCGACAGGAAATGGACCCACAGGTGACATCACAGAACCACACCCCGAACCACCACCCCCGCAGCCGAACACTACCATACCCCCCACCACCATGTTTCTAAAGAGTCACCTCCACAAGGCACACAACAAGAAACAACACTAACCGATTAAGCGACAACCGGACAGAAGCACTGAACCAGGAGAAGCCACTCCCACACAACCACCCCCATCCCCCGAGATAGCTTCACAGTAGCAGGGAGCATGGACCACGATGAAGAGAGAGGCAGACACAACACCTGTAATGCAGCTACAGAGACCATCTACAACAACACGATAAAAACGATTGTGAAGGGTTGCGATCAATCAAACACATTGGGATAGATGATTAAATCTAAACTTCAGTAAGGTCCATCTAATCCTAACCAACCCAGTACTACAGACTGATGCACTGAAGGAAATGACACCCGCCCAACCCACCCAACTAACCTTACCCAATTACCCCACCTATCCAACCCCTACCAATCCTACCTACCACACCCACCACTACCTTACCCCCTACCCCCCACCCAATTCACCCCATGCCCCTTACATGTGCCTTCCGAGGAATCCACAGACCTTGTCCTACAGTCAGGTGACTGCAAACAACAGACCTACAAACACACAGGAATAACAATTTTTCACTAAAGGGGAAATCTCATCCCCTACTAATAATATAGATAGCTAACATACGTAGTCAACTCAATTAGCATACACGTACATATAACAGATATTCAACTTTATCATTTGATCGACCATAAAGAAACCAGTGAAGGCATCATTAAATCTAAATTAATTTTCAGAAGTGTGCATGATTCGTGTGAAAGATCATCTACACAACAACATACACCTAAAGCTCTCCTGTGCCCCCTTCATTCACATGCAAGCAGATTATTTTTTTCATACCCATAGCCAGGGGGGTTCGGTTTAACCCTTTTCAGTGACCAGAAGTTAATAATTAGCCACAATATGTACCTCGTAGTCCAAAGGCCTAGCCACCACAAATGTATAAGACTAGCACCAATTATCCCAGGTACCACAAGGCATGCAATTGCAGCTAGCGTGCAGTGTTAATACTACGTGCGTGCACAGTGCTAGCACTAAGCACACAGGTAAGTCAAGCTATGTTACATTTAATATTTTAATTTAAATTCTTAGTTACATGGCATATGAACCTGTAGGAGTTTGAGTATCAGTTCATCCTTCGTTGTTATTAGAAGCCCACTATGCGAGAAGTCTATTGCACTATCACAGTGGCAGAGAATCCAGGGAGCCAACCTGACAGGTGGCCGTCTTAGCACCTCCCCCCTCCCACTTTTCATATGCTGTCTCTGCCACTATCAGTTAAGTATTCATCATTCAGTATTCAATGAATTTAGCTATAGAGACTAAATTAGTGTCATCAATATAGATAGCTATCTACATCAAAATTTTTAATTATGTGTAAAAATGATTGAAGAAAACAAAACAGTGGATGTGGCATTCGGTGCAAAATTAGAACCCCTAATTCAAAGTGCTGGCTATGGGTTATATGTGCCAAAAACATTAAAACTCACCTTTTATAACTTTCCTTCTAAAACATGCATGGCAGCTGAGCCCCCTCCCGTCATCGCGTCATAGAGTATACGTCCACAAGTTAGTAGAGACGTCTCGTCGCGTATTTTTTCCCGGCCCACAATATCCAAAGCTAAAAACTGAGGAATTGAAGAGCATGCGTGCAGAGTGGGCGGAGTAAGTTTGTTTAAATTACTGCGCGCCGCTCCAGACTATTCGTAGCTAGAGAGCGTGGGGAGAAGTAGTGGGGGTTGTGATGGGGACATCCAACAAGTAAGTTGTGTTAGTGTGACTTCATAAAACAGTATTGACTATCTGTAAGTTTGTTTAAATTACTGCGCGCCTCCAGACTATTCGTAGCTAGCGAGCTAGCGAGCGTGGGGAGAAGTAGTAGTGGGGATTGTGTACCTTTACCTAATACATAGTTAGTGAGTAAAGGGTAGAACCATGTCCATTTACCTAATACTTTTTTACCTAATACTTTTGGTAGAACCATGTCCCTTTACCTTATACTTTGGTAGAACTTAGTCTGGTCAAATGCAATAGTATGACCTGTTCTGCTGACTCATCATACATTGGTGCGTGAAATGTTACCACAAAATGCGCACAATTCTGCAGCACACGTTTCATTTTTTTAGCTTGTTAATTAAAGTGTGGATGCAGAAAGTGCAATGAGGGAGAGCATGCAGTTATTTGGTGTCACTGAAAGAAAACATGAAAGAAGCTATATGTGGAAGTCACTCTGATCTAACAGCTTGAGTTGTTGCTCCAGCTCAGATATTTTGTGAAGCTTAATAAAGTCACAGCTTCTTTTCTAGGTAATACCATATAATTTCTTCCTCCGCTTCTTCGCCTGAACAGTAGATAGATCACTCCTGCATATGCAGCAAGTCGCCATTGCTAGCCTGTCTGGATGCTGCAGCAGAGATCCGATTTTTACACGCATTTTATTAGGATAGCGCAGTTAGCTAATGGCCATTGCGGCTTTCCCCACTTAACATGGGGAACCAGAACAGGTCATACCATTGCATTTGACCAGACCCCTTTACCCGCTATGCGGTAGGTAAAGGGTCTGGCTATGCCAGACAGGTAGAACTATGTACATTTCTATTTAATACTTTGGTAGAACCATGTCCCTTTACCTAATTCTTTTTTATTTAATACTTTGGTAGAACCATGTCCCTTTACCTTAGTGGGAGTCAGCTGGTGAAAGAGTAAATTTGAAGAAACTAAAGCGTTTTTATCATGGTTATATGTATACTAACATCTCCCCAACTACTTGTTTTGTAAATCATATGTAAGCCCAATATTTCGTGTGGGTGGTTCTGTTTTGTTTTATTTTTCACTAGTGCACAACATTTCTATTGGGTAAAGGATATCAGTTAGTAGTTGGTAGTTGGTAGTAATCGGGTAAAGGGTTTGGCTGGCTAGATTTCTTGGCCCATTTCTGTGCTAATGGAGTTTGCCTTGTAATGAATAATAGTTGTGTACTTATACATCATGGTGATTGTAACTACAATAATTACTTAACACAGTATCAGTACAATTATTTCGAAAGGCCTGATCAGACAATCACATCACAATCAGTTAGCCTTGACACTTGGTACAAATTGACACTATAAAATGTTACGTAAATTTAGCTAGAAATGGAGGTATTGATTCTTATGTGATAATTTATAATCTGAATATTTCTGTTTTCATGCAGGTGTACTTGATAACCTAAAACAAGTCCCTGTAGAACTGTGGCAATCTGGAGTATTCACAGATGTGAGATGTTTGAGTAAGTGATTACCTAGGGGGTGGTCAGTTAAGTACTAAGTTGCATGAGCTATGCACATCTGAAGTTTTGTGTCTTTGTAGGTTAACTTTGCCCTGCGTTTAGCTCCTCTTAAATTCACTTCTGAATACCTTGTCGTGTCATGCCCTTGGTCTTTCATTGTGTTCCTCCTTATGTACATGGCTTGAGTCATGCAAAGCCATTTCTAGCATTTCTTTTTACGCATAAGGTAGATGTTGAGTCTTTAACATGACGCTGTCCCACCCATATTTTTCCGACTGTGAAAACATTTGGGAAAATATGTGAATTTTAAAATAGGAAACCTATCTGATTGAGAACACTGACATTTAAATGATGTTGAAAATTTTTACCAGACAATACCTGTATGACAGAGATAGTGATGGGAAGGGGGCAGGAGGGAGTAGCCCTCTTATCAATTTAAGTGCATACTAAGGTGATATTTATGAATCATCACTTTATTGCCAATGTTTGTCAAGGCAACATAACGATTAACTAGAACCTGTATATAGTTTGGTTTGGTAAATGGTCGTCATGCTAAAAAGTAATGCCTCTGTAGAATACTTTGGCAAACAGTGCAGGCTCTTTCATTGAAGTGAAGCCAGTGGGGAAAAACTAAACATCATAGTTCAGAAAGCTAAAATGTGGTATTTTAAGAATTTCAAGGATCCACTATACAGCATAGTCTGGCTTTGCCGACCCTTACCTCCTTTTAATATGGTGCGGGGGAGGAGGAAAGGGTCTGGGGACTTTAATGATCAGTCCAGAGCGCCAGATTCTGGAGCTAACCACCCATTAATAATATTCACCACAACGCTTGTATACTTCGCCTCAAAGAGATTGATACCTTCAAACCAGAGCGAGGTCGTTTGATATAAAGTAAGGCAATCTTTTTCATTACCATGCAATACAAGCGCCTTCTGAGACTGACATAGCATATAAATTGCAAAGTGAGGGACCTCTCTTGGATAATAGACTGCAGGACTACCCAAGTGTCCATAATTAGGCTTAATTAGCGCATGCACAAAAATTCATTTTGAACTGGTCATTGGCACTAGAGTCCCCAGACCCTTTCCTCCAACCCCGCACAATATTAAAAGGAGATAAGGGTTAGCAATGTCAGGCTATATGCAACGGTCATTGAATGTCTTTAGGTAAAGGGTTTTCATATTAAAATATCTTTTTTATAACTAAAAAGTACTTATATATATGTAGGCCACATAGGAGTTGTATTAATATACAGAGGTCTCCACTAGTTTCACGATGGTACACAATGTTTCATAGAGCAGTCCGGTGTGTGGAGTGCAACCTAGTCTACAAGTTATCGAGGAAATGTGTATACCATGGCATATCTGCCTTTACTTGGTAAAGGGTCTAAGTAGAATATTAGAATTAGTTGTGTGTGTGTGAGAAGTCGTAACCAACTAAAGTGAAAATAAACATAGAATGAGGATTTATTCAGTGATTGTGTAAATGCTTGGCTGTTCAACTTTGAGTATTTTTTTTTAATTATAACTAGAGTGAGTGTTTGAGAATGGAGTCAATTCAAACAAATACATTTGGTGATTTTTCAGCATATTATATGATCAGTCTGAAATTGAATATTTATAAATATTTAATGTTATTGTTATTTCCATTTAGGCGAGAGTGTGGAGACCTTCAGTGCACCAATTTTCTCAAAATGTCCAGAAATTTGAAGAAATGACTGAAGGTTATTTCTGTGAACAATACAAGCAAACTATAGTGAAGTCATGAACATGATTATCATTTATTTTACTCATATTCATTGTTTTTATTGAATGTACTGTTATAAAAGAAAGTATAACAAAGAAAAAATATGAGAACTGTAGGGGCGTACTAATAACACTGAAAAAGGTGCCCACTAAACATTACTAAGGGTGTACTAAAGCACCACTAAAGGTGTTCTGGTTCACATGCTAGAGGTGCATGCATAACACTGTCTAGAGTGCCACACAAACGCCTACAGAGGTGTTTAAGGGTGTTTCATTACACCCTATTAGGGGGGTTAAGGGAGCACCATGTGAGGAGTTGTAGAGGAGGCGCCGTTCTAACACCCCATAAGGTGCCCATTAAGCACCCCATTTTTTACTGTGTAGTGCGTGCACACAGTGGTATTACTAGTGCGTGTGTACACAGTGGTAATACTAGTGTGTGTACACAGTGGTATTACTAGTACGTGTGAGCACACAGTGGTAATACTAGTGTGTGTACACAGTGATATTACTAGTATGTGTGTGCACACAGTGGTAATACTAGTGTGTGCACACAGTGGTATTACTAGTATGTGTGTGCACACAGTGGTAATACTAGTGCGTGTACACAGTGGTATTACTAGTGCGTGTGTACACAGTGGTAATACTAGTGCGTACACACAGTGGTATTACTAGTGCGTGTGTACACAGTGGTAATACTAGTGCATACACACAGTGGTATTACTAGTATGTGTGTGCACAGTGGTAATACTAGTGCGTACACACAGTGGTATTACTAGTGCGTGTGTACACAGTGGTAATACTAGTGCGTACACACAGTGGTAATACTAGTGTGTGTACAGTGATATTACTAGTCCGTGTGTGCACACAGTGGTAATACTAGTGTGTGCACACAGTGGTAATACTAGTGTGTGTACACAGTGGTATTACTAGTCTGTGTGTGCACACAGTGGTAATACTAGTGCGTGTACACAGTGATATTACTAGTATGTGTGTGCACACAGTGGTAATACTAGTGCGTGTACACAGTGGTATTACTAGTGCGTGTGTACACAGTGGTAATACTAGTGCGTACACACAGTGGTATTACTAGTGCGTGTGTACACAGTGGTAATACTAGTGCATACACACAGTGGTATTACTAGTATGTGTGTGCACAGTGGTAATACTAGTGCGTACACACAGTGGTATTACTAGTGCGTGTGTACACAGTGGTAATACTAGTGCGTACACACAGTGGTAATACTAGTGTGTGTACAGTGATATTACTAGTCCGTGTGTGCACACAGTGGTAATACTAGTGTGTGCACACAGTGGTAATACTAGTGTGTGTACACAGTGGTATTACTAGTCTGTGTGTGCACACAGTGGTAATACTAGTGCGTGTACACAGTGATATTACTAGTATGTGTGTGCACACAGTGGTAATACTAGTGCGTGTACAGTGGTATTTCTAGTGCGTGTGTTCACACACTAGAATACCAGAACGCACTAGAATACTAGTACGTGTGTGAACGCACTAGAAATACCAGTATGTGCGTGCACGCACTAGAAATACCAGTACGTGCGTGCACGCACTAGAAATACCAGTACGTGCATGCATGCATTAGAAATACCAGTACGTGCATGCATGCACTAGAAATACCAGTACATGCGTGCAGCACTAGAAATACAAGTTTGTGCATGTACAGATTAGAAATAATAGTAGTGCGTGCATGCACTAGAAATACTTGTAAGTGCATAGGTATACAAACTTTAATGAACACTTAAAATTACTGCTTGGATTAACGACAGACTTACTTACCTTTATCTTTTCTTTATAATTCCTACTTCCATGGTACCTCACTAGATAAGCAGGTAGCAGCAGCACCAATATTCTCAAAGCTAAAAGAAAAGGAATAAAAATACAGCGAAAATGGCTACCAGCAACAACCCCGAAATAAGGAAAGACATCCTACCCTTTCTAAAAGCTGTTCCGTAAAACAAGATAATCTATCACTACCAACATAGAACTACAGACAGGCTCACTCACCTTAGCACAATAGACAAGAAGACTAAGAGAAGACAGTAGTAGAGCTTTTGTTTGTGCTCGGCGGATTACGCGCAGTAATGAACTTTTGTATATTTATTGTCTTTTTCTTTACCAGTTTGTATAGCTGATCTTTTACTTTAATATCAAAACTAAAAAAAAAATAAATAAATTTAAAAAAAATAAAAAAATAATAATAATAAGCAATAGTATACGCCTTTGGGGCTCCAAATCTCGATGTTCAATGGATCTTTGATGCTTGCAGAAATCCTGTATGAATTATACGAGGCAATAATAGATTTAGCTGTTGGAATCAAAAGCAAATTGCCGATTGCTCAGCTGGGTCTCCCTGTACAGTTACATGTAGGTCTGATAATGAGATCCAATTTGACAATCTATAAATCGTTGTTTTTGCATAGCTGGGCAAGCTCGCTCGCCACACTACACTGTGAGCACATCCTTAGTACCAGCGAAGCTGATTGACATTTAAAACTGTATATTACCTAGTGAGCCCATATAGAGACTTTAAAAAAAATTCCTATGTTAAAAAAAGCTACTGATCGCCAATAAAATATTGCCCCATTTATTAAGAGAGTCGATGAACCCAAGCCAGCAATAATGTATATAAACATATATATGACTTTGCATTAACCAGACTCGAGAGTGTCTCGCTCGCTTGCTAATTATAGAAAAAAAGTTCAATTTGCTAAGGCTTGCTTCCAAAACGAAGAAAAAAAAGCGATATTTTATTTTGTTTACCAATCGTTAAAGCTCTTAGTTTTGCTAGTTTGCTAACCCTGCTTTAGTCTAAGCTTCCATATTTACAGGTAGCAATGCTATGGTTAGTATAAAAACACACACACTTTCACTCGTCGCATGCGAGTCAAACCTGAGCATGCCTCACTTGCTTCTCTCATTTGCAAATTGAAGTGCACCCTTACATATTTCAACATCATAATGCAACCTTCAAGCATCTGAACACCCTAATTATGATTCAGTTATTAATAAATTCAAATTTTTTTATATTTTTGTTATACAACAATTCAATGGACTTCTTTTATCACTTCACTTACCTAAATGATAACGCTTTGTTTTAGACAACAAATTTTCTCTGAGAATGAGAGTTCAGATAAGTGAGGATGCATTATTATTTTAGGAACGTGCATTTCCAATTCCTTTCTATCCCACATCAGTTGGCAAAGGGTCACCCTCATGAGAGAGAACTATTCCTAGTATATTAGAGGGTCACCTCTATACTGTGATTCTAAGTTAATTTTTAAATTACTAGCTATTATTACTATAGCTATGCTGGTTAGTGGCTCTGTGAAGTGCTTACATCAATTGTCCTGATTTTCAATCATTTTGCACAGAAGCCTCTTTGCGCATAGCCAGCGTGGATTTATTGCACCCTTGCATACCACCGAAGAATCTCCTTCTACTCCAGAGTTATCGAGGACCTCAAAGCTAGCCATAGTTAGTGCAACGCCTGGCGCGAAAAGACAGTGCAGGTTCGTATTTTTTTTATATTCCGCATAATTTCGCTTAATTAGAACGTAGTCAATGGTCAACGTTGCTAATAGTGCAGCACTTCAATTGACCATAACGTTACTTATAAGCAGAGCTTGACTCGCGCGAACCGGGTGAGCTTCCGTAATGTCATCATGAAAATCCCTCGGATACTGTATCGTTGCGGTCTACATTATCCGTGTAACGGGATTTATTTTTTGGTTGTGTAGTGTGCGTCAATTTGAGTGTTAGCCAACACCCAACTTGCTTAGTGCTACACATATTATGGCCAGTTTGAAGGAGATTGTAGGTAGGGAAGGGCGTGTTTTCGAGAGGGAAACTTTAGCATGTGTCGGGCAACTTCCTAATGCAACAGTGAGCAGCAAATCACCGTTTCTGCTGCTTCCAGAAATTGTAACTATCCCTATAGAGCCTTATTTTGGACCTGGAAAGTACCACAGATACAGAATTGACGACTTCCCTTCAAGAGCAGCACATTCTTATTCCTCTGTAAGAAATAAGCATACTGAATTCAAGGGTTTTCTATCTGGCAATCATGCTTTTCGAGACTCTAATGTTTCGATTGATTGTGACCAAGGTCTTGGTGATATGTCAAATAACGAACTAGTATCACGAGGTGTTCAAAAAGTGGATATTATAATTCGGGCGGCACAAGGGACTCCAGTTGTACTCATAGAGGTTGAATCAAGTAGCAATGTTGAAAGCACAGTGGCCAAACTTTCGATCGGATTAATGAGTCAACTTCTATATTTAAGAAGACGTGGAATGTTTATCGATAAAGTCAAGGGTTTTTTCATGCCCGTTAATGAAGGATATGCTGAAGAAGTTACTGGTACATTTGTTGATGAAGACATTCAATTTGTGTTCACCAGGATAGCGTTAAAACGTGATGAGGTTGAAGACTCCATCGTTCAAGCTTGGCGAAATCAAAAGAATTTGGTACCATTGCTCAGTAATTCTTTTTTAAGTCTTCCCATTAATCCACAATCAATTCAAAGATGTTTTGGCAAAAACGCTGTTCAAGTGAGGTCTGGGCTTTCAATTGTCATACATGATAGTGAAAAAAAATTGTACTTCAAGTACAGTCTTGAGTCAAACAGTCAAGAATTGTCGTTGGTGGTTCAAGGTAATAATGGTAATAGACCTGCATTATCAGTCTATCCTGTTGGCTTATTCCTGGCTTTTAATCAAACTTTCTTTCAAATTCCAGAAATGTTACCACCTATCAAAAAACACGATATTACTTCTAGTGCTATCTTGATTGAACTTGTAAATGGGACAATACAAGCACTACAAGAGTTGCATGAATTGGGCAAGGCTCACAACGATGTGAGACTTGAAAATATTTGTTTTCGTCCCACAGACCATACTCCAGTCTTGATAGACTTTGGTAGATCTTGTGATGTGTCTAAATCTCTTACGACTGGTAGATTTGGACAATCAACCATGTATAAGTTTCATGAACTATCATGGAATGCCGGAAAACTTGACTTTAGGCAAGTGTCCATAATGATAACGTACATACAGAGTACGAATGCTAGTATAGATTATCACCAAATAAAAGTGAATGATCAAGCCCATCAATTTCTTCAACAGATGTTCTCTCAAGGTATGTTAAATGTTTAGCATGAATATTATACCAATGTATGATCTCTCGTTTCATTAGGTGTATATGACGGAAATTTGTACAACGACTGGTGTCGTTCACTTTGTGAGGATACACAGAATTGACAATTTCGAAGAAAAGAAATGAAATGCTGTCCAAGTGACTAAACCTTTCAACCCAATTGAAAAATTATCACATTTAAATTTACGTCACAAGAAGTGTAACTATTTTCCTCTAGGAGACCTAAATTGGGAGGGAGTGGTTACCCAGAAACCATATCGTGTAGGTGATACAAGGCACATGAGGTGAACATGGCCACCAATTCGGGTGGGCGTGACAGCTTTCCTTTCCGTAAAACAAGTGCGTTTGTTTGTCGGCTAATGTATTTTCTATGGGGAAAGAACGGGAGGAGACTTAAATTGGGAGGGAGTGGTTACCCAGAAACCATATCGTGTTGGTGATACAAGGCACATGAGGTGAACATGGCCACCAATTGGGATGAGCGTGGACGCTTTGCTTTTCGTAAAACAAGTGCGTTTGTTTGTCGGCTAATGTATTTTCTATGGGGAAAGAACGGGAGGAGACTTAAATTGGGAGGGAGTGGTTACCCAGAAACCATATCATGTTGGTGATACAAAGCACATGAGATGGATGTGGCCACCAATTGGGGTGGGCGTGGCAGCTTTTCTTTCCGTAAAACAAGTGCGTTTGTTTTTCGGCTAATGTATTTTCTATGGGGAAAGAACGGGAGGAGACCTAAGTTGGGAGGGAGTGGTTACCCAGAAACCATATCGTGTTGGTGATACAAGGCACATGAGGTGGACGTGGCCACCAATTGGGGTGGGCGTGACAGCTTTTCTTTCCGTAAAACAAGTGCGTTTGTTTGTCGGCTAATGTATTTTCTATAGGGAAAGAACGGGAGGAGACCTAAATTGGGAGGGAGTGGTTACCCAGAAACCATATCGTGTAGGTGATACAAGGCACATGAGGTGAACATGGCCACCAATTCGGGTGGGCGTGACAGCTTTCCTTTCCGTAAAACAAGTGCGTTTGTTTGTCGGCTAATGTATTTTCTATGGGGAAAGAACGGGAGGAGACTTAAATTGGGAGGGAGTGGTTACCCAGAAACCATATCGTGTTGGTGATACAAGGCACATGAGGTGAACATGGCCACCAATTGGGATGAGCGTGGACGCTTTGCTTTTCGTAAAACAAGTGCGTTTGTTTGTCGGCTAATGTATTTTCTATGGGGAAAGAACGGGAGGAGACTTAAATTGGGAGGGAGTGGTTACCCAGAAACCATATCATGTTGGTGATACAAAGCACATGAGATGGATGTGGCCACCAATTGGGGTGGGCGTGGCAGCTTTTCTTTCCGTAAAACAAGTGCGTTTGTTTTTCGGCTAATGTATTTTCTATGGGGAAAGAACGGGAGGAGACCTAAGTTGGGAGGGAGTGGTTACCCAGAAACCATATCGTGTTGGTGATACAAGGCACATGAGGTGGACGTGGCCACCAATTGGGGTGGGCGTGACAGCTTTTCTTTCCGTAAAACAAGTGCGTTTGTTTGTCGGCTAATGTATTTTCTATAGGGAAAGAACGGGAGGAGACCTAAATTGGGAGGGAGTGGTTACCCAGAAACCATATCGTGTTGGTGATACAAGGCACATGAAATGAACATGGCCACCAATTGGGGTGGGCGTGACAACTTTCCTTTCCGTAAAACAAGTGCGTTTGTTTGTCGGCTAATGTATTTTCTATGGGGAAAGAACGGGAGGAGACTTAAATTGGGAGGGAGTGGTTACCCAGAAACCATATTGTGTTGGTGATACAAGGCACATGAGGTGAACATGGCCACCAATTGGGGTGGGCGTGGCAGCTTTCCTTTTCGTAAAACAAGTGTGTTTGTTTGTCGGCTAATGTATTTTCTATGGGGAAAGAACGGGAGGAGACCTAAATTGGGAGGGAGTGGTTACCCAGAAACCATATCGTGTTGGTGATACAAGGCACATGAGGTGGACGTGGCCATCAATTGGGGTGGGCGTGGCAGCTTTTCTTTTCGTAAAACAAGTGTGTTTGTTTGTCGGCTAATGTATTTTCTATGGGGAAAGAACAGGAGGAGACCTAAATTGGGAGGGAGGGGTTACCCAGAAACTATATCGTGTTGGTGATACAAGGCACATGAGGTGAACATGGCCACCAATTGGGGTGGGCGTGACAACTTTCCTTTCCGTAAAACAAGTGCATCTTCTTTGTCCTATGTAAATACATAATGTGGTTACAGTCGAACCTCTCTACAACGGGACTCCGAAAAGCGGTCAGACTCTCAACGACGGTCATTCCGCTGGGAACGGAGCTCCATCCGCATGTCTGTAATAGATTTTAAACTCTGAGAAACGGTTGACTCCCAACTCCGAACAACGGTCATATTACCGGACCCCACAGTGAAATGGCAATACAAAATTATCTCCCACAACGGCCAGTTAGCCACACCCATGCATAGCTTGCACAACAATTTAGTCATTTTAAACTCGAATATAGAGCAAGTCAGAATTACAAATGTCCAGCAGCAATCAGATCATTTACCAGCTCCCTCATTTTATTGATATAGGCTGGAGGGCCGTATAGGCGGTAGATGCACGGCACTTCCAGACCGTAACCAGCGCCTCTGTTCACTTTGTCCCCTCGTATCACGGCAAATGCTTTGTTGACGTCTCTTCTCAAAAACTGGAAAAGCCGTGGAGCCAGGTTTTGTGTGGTACATGACCTACAATAGTAGTCTCCTTCAAAATAGCCACTGCTTTCTTATCTTTGGCATTTGCAGGCTCTGGCTTTACCAATAGTGATTCCCCTACCATAGGTACCCATACATCAGTATATGCGTGGTAGCCCCTAATGTAAGAGTCTATTTCCAGTACTTGAAGTTCAGTAGCAGTAACGACCTGGCTAGCCATAGTTATGACGGACACACCTCCTTTGTGGTGGGCTTTACCTGAAAAACTCCGAAATAAGGTCAAACTCTCTACAAAGGCCAACACGCTTGTCCCCATGCTTGGCTGTTGTAGAGAGGTTCGACTGTATTACAAAACTAATACATTTACAGATTAGAACATATTAATTCCACAGAAACAAATTACGCTCTATATAAGACTTTTACAAAGTTGATTATCTTAGCATGATGTAGTTGAATCATTTCTGAATGATTATAAAAATGTATCGCTACTGTTAGCGTAATGTCACGATAGTCGACCGGTTCTTTTTGTCGACCCGCACCATACTTATTCTCGACCACACCTTTTTAATCTCGACCACACCCATTATTGTCGACCACACAGCTCGTTTCTGTTCACACTTGTTCACACTTGTTCTCGGTTTGGTGTGCTATTTATCGCTGCAATGAGAGCTAAAAGGAAGCAAAAAGGAAGTGCCAACAAGGAGAATCAACCTCCAAAGAAGCCTAACAGACCTACCAAGCTCAGGACCTGGTCCAATGAATCGATGATTGCTGCTATGGATGCGGTAAAGAACGGCTTGCTAGGAGTTAATAGAGCTGCCATGGAATTTGGTGTCCCTAAAACTACACTTAAAGACAGAATAGCTGGTCGTGTAATTCATGGAACAAATATTGGGAGAGACCCCTTTTTGAGTAAGCAGGAGGAAGAAGAATTAGTGAAGTTTTTAGTCAAATGTTTCAAGATGGGTTTCGGCAAGACTAGAGCTGAAGTTCTAAAAATAGTAGAAGCAACAGTATCCAACAGTTGGTGGTGGCGTTTTTGACAAAGGTGGCCTCAAATTACTTTGCGAAGAGGAGATTCTTTTTCATTGGCACGAGAAAAAATGACAAACCCTGATATTTTTCAGCAGTATTTTGATCTTCTTGATGAAACTTTAACTACCTATGAATTAAAGGATAAACCATCACAGATTTACAACTGCGATGAGTCTGGAATGCCATTGGAACATAAACTTCCACGAGTTGTTTCACTCAAAGGGACAAAAAAGGTTAGACAAAAATCATGTAGAATATTGACAGGTAGTGAGTCTCTAGCATTATTGGAAGCAAAGAAGCAACAAAAAGAAGAGGACGAAAAGGAGAAAGAAAGAAAAAAGAAAGAGAGGGAAGAAAAACGTATAGCCAAAGAATCAGAGAAGAAACAGAAACAACAGGAGCGAGAAAGCAAGAAGGCTGAGCAAGCAAGGAAGAAGGAGGAATTGGCAAGAAAGAAAGAGGAGCAAGCAAAGAAAAAAGACCAACAGAAGAAAGGTGCTGATAAAGTTAGTGAATATTTTGGTCAAAAAAAGAAAGACTCCCTGTAATCATGCAAAGACTTATATAATTAGAAAGAGGGCAAAGAATGATGACGCATCTAGTTCCACTCAAGTTTGCCATGATATTTGCAGTGTATGCTGAGGGTGCTACAAGGATGATATAGAGGAAGAGACTGGGGATACACTGTATATTGCCTGGGCGTGACTGGATACAGTGTGGGGAAATCGACTGTGGAGTCTGGAGCCATATTAGCTGTTTGGAAGAATGTTGTGGTGGATATATTTGTGCTGTGTGCTCTTGCAATTTCACATGAATGATAATTTCTTATTTTTTTTCTACTGTTTTTGATTTTTTCTACTATTTTTGACTTTCATACCAAAAACTGTTCATTATAATCTTGAATGTGTTGTATCATGATTAAATGGTTGACCTATAGAAAACTAAATTAACTGAAGGTCAAGAAATAGTTCCCGATTTGTGCATCTGTAATTTCACTTAAACTGTATGTTATTTGTTCCTTCAAATTTGTTATTTGTTCCTTCAAATATATGGAATCTTTTATTTCAATAATTGGTCATCATAATCCAGAATATACTGTAATATGACTTATAACATTTCAATGTATGATGTTGTAAATTAAAAAAAATATGCAACTGAGAAGTCAGTAGTGGTCGACATACAGAATATTAAAGTTAACGGGAGGTCGAGAAATAGTACCGGGAGTCGACATTCCGGGAAAAGTGTTTTTTCTTCTGGTGATCATTACCAGAAGCCTGAACGTAGTTAGTGGACGAAATTTGTGATGCACGTAGAGTAGATTGGCCTTGTTGATTTGTCCAGACTTCGACACTTTAGCCTGCAACGGAAGTGTAAGTTATTGCGGTTATGGTTAAAGTGGTCGACAATGGTGTCCTTACGCTACATAAAGTATAATCGGTTATAAAAATGTACCACTATAATTACATAGAGTAGAGCTGGTTATATAAATAGACGACTACGGTTACGTAAAGTAAGCTTGTTATAGAAATGTACCACTACTATTACATAGTTTGGAGCTGGTTATAAAAATGTACCACTACTGTTTCATATAATACAGCTTGTTATAAAAATGTACCACTACTGGTACATAGAGTATGAATAGTTACTGTTGCATAAAGTAGAGCTAGTTATAAAAGTGTACCACTACTGTTACATAGAGTAGAGCTAATTATAGAGATGTACCACTATTGTTACATAAAGTACAGCTAATTATAGGAATGTACCACTACTGTTACATAGAGTAGAGCTGGTTATAGGAATGTACCATTAAGTAGAGCTAGTTATACAAATGTACCACTGTTATATAGAGTACAGCTGATTATAGAAATGTACCGCTACGGTTACATAGAATAGAGCTGGTTATAGGAATGTACTACTACTGTTACATAAAGTAGAGCTGGTTATAAAAATGTACCACTACTGTTACATAGAGTAAAATTGGTTATACAAATGTACCACTACAGTTACATAGAGTAGAGCTGGTTATAAGAATGAATGACTAGCTTGTTATAAGGATGTACCACTACTGTTACATAGAGTAGAGCTGGTTATAGGGATGTATTATTAAGTAGAGCTAGTTATACAAATGTACCGCTACTGTTACATGGAGTACAGCTGATTATAAAAATGTATCGCTACTGTTACATTAAGTATAATCGGATATAAAAATGTACCACTATAATTACATAGAGTAGAGCTGATTATATAAATAAACTGTTACATAAAGTAGAGCTTGTTATAGAGATGTACCTTTACTGTTACAAAAAGTAGAGCTGGTTATAGGAATGTACCAATACTGGTACTTAAAGTACAGCTAGTTGTAAAGATGTACCACTATTGTTACATAGAGTAGAGCTGGTTATAGGAATGTACTTCTATTGTTACATTAAGTAGAGCTGGTTATAAAAATGTACCACTACTGTTACATAGAGTAAAACCGGTTATAAAATGTACCATTACAGTTACATAGAGTAGAGCTGGTTATAAAAATGAACGACTCTGTAACATAAAGTATAGCTTGTTATAGGAGTGTACCACTACTGTTACATAAAGTAGAGCTAGTAATAGGAATGTACCAATACTGATACTCAAAGTACAGCTAGTTTTAGAGATGTACCACCACTGATACATAGAGTAGAAAAGGTTATAAAGATGTACCACTACTGTTACATAAAGTAAAGCTGGTTGTAGACATGTACCTTTACTGATACATAGAGTAAAACTGGTTATATAAATGTACCACTAAAGTTACATAAAATAGAGCTCGTTATATTATTACTGTTGCATATAGTAGAGCTAGTTATAAAAATGTACCACTACTGTTTCATAAAGTAGAGCTGGTTATAGAGATGTACCATTATTGTTACATGAAATATAGCTAATTATAGAAATGTACCACTACTGTTACGTTAAGTAAAGCTGGTTATAGGGATGTACCATTAAGTAGAGCTAGTTATACAAATGTGCCACTGCTGTTGCATGAAGTAAAGCTGATTATAGAAATGTACCGCTATTGTTACATAGAGTAAAGATGGTTATAGGAATGTACTACTACTGTTACATAAAATAGAGCTTGTCATAAAAATGTACCACTACTGCTACATAGAGTAGAGCTGGTTATAAAAATAAACGACTACTGTAACATAGAATAGAGTTAATTATAAAAATGTACTTCTACTGTTACATAAAGTAGAAGAAATTATAAAAATGTACCATTATTGTTACATAGAGTAAAGTTGGCTATAGAAATGTACTAATACTGCTACTTAAAGTACAGCTAGTTATAAAAATGTACCATTATTGTTACATATAGTAGAGCTAGTTATAAAAATGTACTGCTACTGTTACATAAAGTATAGCTGATTAGCAATGTACCACTACTGTTACATAGAGTAAAACCGATTATAAAATGTACCACTACAGTTTCATATAATACAGCTGGTTACATAGAATAGAGCTGGTTATAAAAATAAACGACTACTGTAACATAAATTAGAGCTTGTTATAGAATTGTACCACTACTGTTACATAGAATAGAGCTGGTTATAGGAATGTACCAATACTGTTACTTAAAGTACAGCTAGTTATAGGTATGTACCACTACAGTTACATAGATGTACCACTACTGTTACATAAAGTAAAGCTTGTTATAGACATGTACCTTTACTGATACATAAAGTAAAACTGGTTATATAAATGTACCACTAAAGTTACATAGAATAGAGCACGTTATAAAAATGAACGACTACTGTTACGTAAAGTGAGCTTGTTATAGAAATGTACCACTACTGCTACATAGGTTTGAGCTGGTTATAAAAATGTACCACTACTGTTTCATATAATACAGCTGGTTATAAAAATGTACCACTACTGGTACATAGAGTACGAATAGTTACTGTTACATAGAGTAGAGCTGGTTATAGAGATGTACCACTACTGTTACATAGAGTAGAAAAAATTATAGAAATGTACCACATATATTACGTAGAGTAGAGCTGGTTATAGAAATGTACCATTAAGTAGAGCTAGTTATACAAATGTACCACTACTGTTTCATAGAGTAAAGCTGATTATAAAAATGTACCGCTACTGTTACATAAAGTAAAGCTGGTTATATGAATGTACTACTACTGTTACATAAAGTAGAGCTGGTTATAGTAGAGCTGGTTATTAAATGAACGATTACATGTTACTTAATCCTGCAGCTCGTACCTTGAAAACACCTTAGTTCACTGCCAGCCCTCTCATGCCCCGGCAGTGAACCATTATTCCCACATACAAATGCCAATTAATGTTACCACCATTATTATGTATACCTACTTACCTTGTCATCCCTCCCTAGCTGCTCTCCCATGGCCGCAGCTCTAGTAGCTGAGTCTTTTGGCTCAGGTGGAGCCGGAAACCCTGCCCCCCAATCAGCTTGGGCTGACTGGGGTGTAATTAACGGGGCGGGGCAAGCCCCTTTAATTCCGGCACCCACGTTTTCACGGTAAACAGGAAAACTGCTTACCGGAGGTTAAAATTAAAAGAAATAAAAGATGCCCCCCCCCCCTTTACTAATTCCTCTTTCGGTCAGGTAAGGTGTGGGTGGGTGGGAAAATCTTTCGTTCCGCAACTTTTCTCTTCCCCGCTCGTATATTCTAATTATTCACCTCCCACACGTGGGGAGCCCTGTGCGCATACCCCGCCAGACACTCCCCTCCTACCTAACCAACCATTGCTGGTACTCCGCCTGGTATTAACCCCGCCTAGTCTGCTACTAAGCTGTCATTAATCCTGCAGCTCGTACCTTGAAAACACCTTAGTTCACTGCCAGCCCTCTCATGCCCCGGCAGTGAACCATTATTCCCACATACAAATGCCAATTAATGTTACCACCATTATTATGTACACCTACTTACCTTGTCATCCCTCCCTAGCTGCTCTCCCATGGCCGCAGCTCTAGTAGCTGAGTCTTTTGGCTCAGGTGGAGCCGGAAACCCCGCCCCCCAATCAGCTTGGGCTGACTGGGGTGTAATTAACGGGGCGGGGCAAGCCCCTTTAATTCCGCCAATGGAGGCACGACCACCCGCCCCAGGCCAAGACCAAGACAGAGAAGGGGGGGAGAGAGACCCCAATAGTATAATTACGAAATAATAAACAACAACTTCAATAACTGTAACAAGAATGCGATACACAAACAACAGCTACCTAAACATACACCACAGGAACTGCAGTAAGTGTGTATTACCAACAGCAACAGCCACCCATTCCAGTACACTTGCGAGTTCAACAAATTCTTGCTGTATACGATGCAAGCTGTGCCCTTGGAATCTTTGTGTATTCCAAGTACGCGAGACTTTTCCACCGTCCCAAAACTGTGGAGTCCTCCAGGCCCCTAGCTGCCGCCGTAGTGGCTGCACCAATGCGGAAACTGTGTCCAAAGTATTGACCTGGCTCAACGCCTGCTTCTTCCAGTGCAACCTTGACCGCAGTAACCAGGCGCTGCCTGGTTAGAGGCTTGCCATCAATGAATCTGAACAGAGGTCCAGTACTTTGCCTCGCACCACCAAGTAAGCCAACATGGCAGCCACTGGACAGAGATCGGATGCCACTCTGCCAATAAAAATAGAAATCCCTTGTCGGAAAGGGTCTATCTTCGAGGCTTTAATGCGAACTTCTATTCTTGAAGGGTGGGCAGAATCATCGACCAACACATCTCCCCATGACAAGTGACCAGAGGCATCGTAGCCATCGTCCGATGGCACTGTCAGTTCCCCGATCCGCATAAAGCCGAATAATGCCAGGCAGCATGCCGCCCAAAGCATGACCACATCTGCCTCGTGTGCACGAGGGTTCCACACTCCTTTGATCTTGCGAAGCAAGTCAGGTATAATAGGCCTACGCTCACGCTTTGACACCCCTGCCATGCCTTCAGCATGCTTCACACCCCGCAAGACGTAGTGTAACCTATGCAAGCCAGCCGAGAATGGATCCCCGTAGCCCTCCGAGATATGAAGGTGACGCACTCCTGCCATATACGACTTAATTGTCCTGTGGCGGAGACCATCCACTGCCAACGAGGCAGCGAAATGGCACAGTGTGTCTTCATCCGCTGGCTTTGGAGCTCGGCCGGCCGTAGCGCATATCCCCATGAATCGTCTCACCCCACAAGCATAATGTTTATGTGTAGATTCGGCCAAGCCCATCATATAGAACCTCTGAACAGGGTCACCCAGTCCACTTTGGTCCACCAGGCACTGGAGGAGTCCCACCGGGATGTGGGTGGCCTCTGCCGCTGACTCCGGCACCAGCTGCTGGAATAAAAGGAGAGAATCCCTAGATAACGCATCAGCTGCGCCATTGTCGACACCAGGGATGTGCTGACAGACTAATGTCACGTCCCATCATGCCAAGAAAAACGATAAACACCTCATCAGGTGCATTGCCCTGTCCATTTTACTTTTGCTGGAGTAACGATTGCAACTACCGCCATGTTGTTGCATCTGCAAGACACCATTGCACCCTTCCAGAGGCGCCCCCACACGGCCACTGCCATAACAATCGGCAGTAGCTCCTTCACCGTAATATGAATATCTGACCAGCTATCAGGAAACTTGAGTTGGAACCAGAGACCTGTGCATGTATAGGCACCTGACACATCAGTAGTGAGCACCACTTGTGGCTCACCCTTAACCACGCTGGACATCGGGCAAGTGCCATCCCACACAGGCAAAAAAACAGTTCCACCATTTAAGGTCTGACCGGAAGCCTGCATTCAGCCGCACCCTATGGTGCAGTGCTCTCGCCCCGGCTGAAAGGTCAATCATTTGCCGGAGGAAGGACCGGCCCGGTTTAATAACCAGACACGCGTGCTGTAAGTACCCAATCAGTGACAGCAACTCCCTCTTGGTGCAAGACTTCTTTGACTCCCAATCCCGAATCATGGTACACAGGCATTCCAGCTTTTCCCGGGGAAGGCTTATCGTCAATGAGGCCGTATCCAACTCTATCCCCAGGAAAGTCAATTTGGTGGCCGGGCCCTCAGTCTTTGCCGGGGCTATCGGCGCACCCAACCCCTTGCACCGGGCGAGTGCCCTTTCTAAGGACACCCCACACTGACATGAGTCTGGTGCTCCAAATAGTAAGAAATCATCCAAGTGGTGGATGCACATCACCTGGTCAGTGTTAGCCAAGATCCACAACAGACCATCGGCAATGGCATTATACAGCTTCAGTGCTGATCGGAGGCCAAAGGGGAGCACCTTATCTATGTAGGTGCGGCCCCGCCACTGCATACCCAAGAGGTGCCGGTCATCAGGATGGACCGGCACTGTCCTGAATGCCTGATACGTCAAACTTCGCTAGATTCGCCCCCTGCCCTAACTCCAGGACCTTGTGACAGGCAAAATCCACTGATGTATACTGCAGACTGCATAACCCTGGGTCAATTCCATCATTGACACTATTCCCAGCGGGAAATGAAAGGTCCACGATTAACCTCCTCCACTTCCCCGATGCATGGCCTCTTGGGACCAGCCCAAAATGGTTCACATGGACCAGTTTTGCGAGAGAAGGATCAACAGGTCCAAGTACCCTTACTCTCCATTGCAACCACTGCTACTGGCATATGCCACGTATACTAACAAACTTATTATTATTATTTTTTATAATCAACATAATAAGAATGAACCACAAGCGAACTCATCGCACAACAAAGTTCCACACAAAATAGCCACAGAATGTCCCTGGACAACGATCAGTTAAGGCCACGACGACCCACCTCCTCAGGAGGCGCTTCAAACGCAGGAGGGAAAAACCTCCTAGCATGATCCCCAACCGGGCACAGCAGTGGGAGAAACGGCACGGCACCGCCGCACAAGGCCTGCCGTCATTCCATGCGAAGCAGGCCTGTACCCTCCTTTTCCTCTGCCTCTGAAGAGCCAAAGGCCCGGGCACTGGAGGTGTCGGGCGCTGGAGCGACTCAGAGCTCTCTACCATGGCTTGCATAAGCAGGCACTGGTTCAGCAAGAAATCAGCCTGCTCCATGGACGAGTAGCTGTGCCTCAGCGACACGTCGTAGCTCCTCCACCAACCTGGCGTAGCCCTATTCTGGCAGGACATCACAGTGGCCAGGTGACCCCATAGAGCCACCGCCTTCTCCGGATAGGAGCGGCTCACCACCCCTGCGTGCTGGGCAAAGCTGGCCACCCAAGCATCCCGATCAGCAACGGGTCGGACCGACTTGACCTTCGATGGTTTCTCCTCGCCTTCAGTGGACCTTCAGAATTCTGCCAGGAGAGCGTCCTGGGACAACTCCCCCATATCCACAAATTCCCCGGACAGAATCCGCTTCACCAGCCTGGCTGGGACGGTAGGCAGGGTAACACCCATTGAAAATTTTTGGGCTTCTCCCTCCGCTGTCTTTGCTGCCACCTCTGCAGCCTTTGCTGCCCCCTCCGCTTGGTGACTGGACGGAACCACGCCCTCTGGCTTCGAGCCATCTGCTGACTTCGGTAGGCCCAGCGCCACCACAGCATGGTCATCGACAGTGCCCAGGCCTGTATGCACACAACAACCATGCCATCAGCACACAGTCCCAATACCAGGCCTATGCTCCTCCGAGCCAAAGCGGGGGCCACATACCCCGCCTCTCCCTAGGTGCTGCTAAGTGAGCCACACGCTCACAGCACTATACCTAACTACCATGGGGAGCCGCATGTCATGTAGGTCACTGCTATCAAGTGAGCCACATGCACTTAACACAGCACCTCAACCACTATATAAGGCCCCACACCCTTCAGGACCCTGCCGTTAAGTGAGCCACATGCAATACTTCATATACCATGTAGGGCCACACACCCTTCCAGTCACTGCTTTAAGTGGGCCACATGCCCATAACACAAAACTTTATAATATGTAGGTTAACACCCCCATGAGTCAGTACTGTTAAGTGAGCCACAAGCTCGTAAAACAATACATCATATACTCATATACTATGTAGGGCCACACGCCCTTTAAGTCACTACTGTTAAGTGAGCCACATGCTCACAACACAATACTTTATATACTATGTAGGGCCACACACCCTTTGAGTCACTACTGTTAAGTGAGCCACATGCTCACAACACAATACTTCATATACTATGTAGGGCCACACGCCCTTTGAGTCACTACTGTTAAGTGAGCCACATCACAGGGCCAAAAGCCCAAGTTTACAAGGGTAGTTTACAAATTGTGAACTTGAAGTTTGCAACGAGTTAACAAGTGTTCGAAGTTTACAAGAAGTTGCCAAAAAGTGTGCAAGTAGTTCACAATGGACGGCCTGCAAACTGCTTGTAAACTATTCAAGTGGAAGTTTACATAGTAGTTGACAAAGTGTTCTTTAACTCCGCTGTAAACTCAATTGTGTACGTCTTGTAACAAATTGGATAACTCGTTGTGAACTATGATGATTAATAAAGGAAAACTAATAAGATATATTTCATTAACCAATACAAATAACATGAATTAGTACAGAAGCCAATAAGTAAATGTATATATATATATATATATATATTATATATAAATAGATTAATAAAAATTTTAATATCTAATAATGTAAAAACACAAATGTATAGATAAATAAGTAAATAATAAAGAAAATAAAGAAATATAAATAATTAAAAAACCAAATAAATATATTATAAGTAAATAGCTAAATAAATAAGAATAATAAATAGATAAACGAATAAGTAAACAAGTATATTAGTAAATAAGTGAGTAAGTAAATATAAACTGATAGACAAGCAAGCACACAAACAACTAAATAAATAATAAGTAAATAAATAAAACATTTAATAACTTGAAATTATAGAGCCTTCACTAACAAAACTTTGGCAAAAATAAATGAATGAATATGATGTCCTGATTTTATGATGGTCTATAAGATATGTTTTTTAATTTATATATATATAATTTATATTTATTTATGCTTTTATTTATTTATATATTTATTTTTTATGTTACTTATTTATGTCTCTATTATGTATTTTTATTTATACATTTACTTTTTATTTATTAATTAATTCTTTATTTATTTTATTTATTTACTTATTATTTGTTTATTTGTTTGTTTATTTATTTACTTGTATATTTATTTTAATTGTATTTATTTATTTATTTTTTATTTATCTTTTATTTATTTATTGTTTATTATTAATCTATATATAATTATATTTATATATTTATTTATTTATTTCTTATTTATTTATTATTAATCTTGAGGTAAATATTTACTTATTATATATTATATATAATATATATTTATTATTTATTTATTTATTTACTTAAATTTATTAATCACTTATTTGTCATTTTATTATTATTGTTAGATTTGTTATGGTGGAAATGTTTGTTAGTAAGTTAATTAAAAGTAACCAATACAAAATATCGTGAAATAGGTATGGTGTCGCCAAAGGAATAGGTGCAACTGACAAAATTAGCGTTGTATTAAAAGTGACCCATACCAAATATCATGAAATAGGTACGGTGTCACCAAAGGAATAGGTGCAACTGACAAAATTGGCGATCCGTAACAAAAACGCGTTACTACAGTTTCTCTCTCGCGGAGCGAGAGAAGATTGAATTGGCGGCAGAGAATATGAGGATGCCGGGAACTCGTCTTCACCACGCACTACATGTAAGCACGCAAATAGTTGGTAAGTTACGTCAGCTTGTATTTTGTACTCGTATGATTACATTTGGAAGTGACTAAACTCTAGAGTGCTCCTAGACCCCTTTAGCAGCAGGGGTGACTTAATGATAATTTTAATGAAGATGGTATTACTACTTTCATGGGAATAACAATCAAAAGTTAATTGGTTATGGTAAGAATCGAGTACGTCTTGTGTAGTAAACCCTTTACCAACTACAATAAGTCTTAAATGCACTAAGCCATATGAGGAAACCAATGCTGCATGAAATAAGACTTAATTAAGTTGTAGCAATAGCTCAGTGCTATTAAAAGTAAGCCAGGTTTTTATTTTTAGTATTATTTTTCATATGAAGGTGGACTGTGGTGTGCACCTTTTGAAAGCCCTCCCCCCCCACACCTACCACCATCACCACCCGTGCCTGCGTTAATTCCGTATTCAACCGCAACCTGTATACTATTGCTTATTACTGCGCGTAATCCGCGGAGCACAAACAAAAGCTCTACTGCTGTCTTCTCTTAGTCTTCTTGTCTATTGTGCAAAGGTGAGTGAGCCTGTCTGTAGTTCTATGTTGGTAGTGATAGGTTATCTTGTTACGGAAACAGCTTTTAGAAAGAGTAAGAAGTCTTTCCTTATTTCGGGGTTGTTGCTGGTAGCCATTTTCGCTGTATTTTTATTCCTTTTCTTTTAGCTTTGAGAATATTGGTGCTGCTGCTACCTGCTTATCTAGTGAGGTACCATGGAAGTAGGAATTATAAAGAAAAGATAAAGGTAAGTAAGTCTGTCATTAATCCAAGCAGTAATTTTAAGTGTTCATTAATGTTTGTATACCTATGCACTTACAAGTATTTCTAGTGCATGCACGCGCGTACTATTATTTCTAGTGCATGCACGCGCGTACTATTATTTCTAATCTGTGCGTGCACAAACTTGTATTTCTAGTGCATGCACGCACATACTGGTATTTCTAATCTGTGCATGCACAAACTTGTATTTCTAGTGCATGCACGCACGTACTGGTATTTCTAGTGCATGCACGCACGTACTGGTATTTCTAGTGCTTGCACGCACGTACTGGTATTTCTAGTGCTTGCACGCACGTACTGGTATTTCTAGTGCTTGCACGCACGTACTGGTATTTCTAGTGATTGCACGGCACGTACTGGTATTCAGTGCATGGCACGCAGTTGGGTCGTACTGGTATTTCTAGTGCATACACGCACATACTGGTATTTCTAGTGCATGCACGCACATACTGGTATTTCTAGTGCATGCACGCACAAACTTGTATTTCTAGTGCATGCACGCACGTACTGGTATTTCTAGTGCATGCACGCACGTACTGGTATTTCTAGTGCATGCACGCACGTACTGGTATTTCTAGTGCATGCACGCACATACTGGTATTTCTAGTGCATACACGCACATACTGGTATTTCTAGTGCATGCACGCATATACTGGTATTTCTAGTGCATGCACGCACAAACTTGTATTTCTAGTGCATGCACGCACGTACTGGTATTTCTAGTGCATGCACGCACGTACTGGTATTTCTAGTGCATACACGCACATACTGGTATTTCTAGTGCATGCACGCACGTACTAGTATTTCTAGTGCATGCACGTACTGGTATTTCTAATCTGTGCATGCACAAACTTGTATTTCTAGTGCATGCACGCACGTACTGGTATTTCTAGTGCATGCACGCACGTACTGGTATTTCTAGTGCATGCACGCACGTACTGGTATTTCTAGTGCATGCACGCACGTACTGGTATTTCTAGTGCATGCACGCACGTACTGGTATTTCTAGTGCATGCACGCACGTACTGGTATTTCTAGTGCATGCACGCACGTACTGGTATTTCTAGTGCATGCACGCACGTACTGGTATTTCTAGTGCATGCACGCACGTACTGGTATTTCTAGTGCTTGCACGCACGTACTGGTATTTCTAGTGCATGCACGCACGTACTGGTATTTCTAGTGCTTGCACGCACGTACTGGTATTTCTAGTGC
>WLWD01004464.1_pt1 | contig 38547 bp, 26 predicted proteins | sample 6712731 | NCBI WGS metagenome assembly WLWD01 (sample SAMN12718690, study PRJNA576275) | sponge metagenome | isolation source: marine sponge | host: Mycale hentscheli | place: New Zealand: South Island, Marlborough, Capsize Point | collected 2014-11-01
AAAATCTTATGTGAGCTCCATTTCTATTCGAGTTAGTGGCTGTGGTAAGTTAATGCACTATTTGTCACAGTTATAAGCCCTACTCAACAGTATTTACTTAAAAATGCATTGTCCACTAGACGAACCACGAAGGTAAGTCTTGCGTAGGTATGTTCAGTTGTGTGAAAGTATTGTGTGTTACAACTACTATTAAGAATATCACAAAGAAATTTTAAATAACGTGATTTGATTTTGTTGCTTCTTTTTCAATTCAAACTGTTGCGGGAGCGGTTACTATGACATTGAAACCCCTTTACCTCATACGTAATTTAAAGACTTTATTTTAATAGCTTGAGTGTTAGTTGTTAAAATCAAATTTAACAATAGTGTAGTTTAAGGCTCGCTCGCCATTTGTGCTCAAGCACACCACTAGTAACTCGACTTTATTGGCGAGCGAGCGTAGCGAGCGAGACACTTACAGGGGTAAAAATGAAAAATCGGGGATGTTTATTTGTATATATGTTTGGACGTACGTATGTCATTTTGTACTTTGACCCTCCGTATTTTTGTGTTCACTCCGCGTTCGACCCCGTACCAAACTTCACTAAACAGAATCCTCCGGTTTAGCGACCATTACCCGTATCACCTTAGAAAATGAATTGTTTACCGCTTTTAATTGTTTTGCGGGTGCAGTTAAAACTAAAAAACTTATGGGAGCTCCATTTCTATCCGAGTTAGTGGCGGTGGTAAGTTAATATACTATTTGTCACAGTTATAAGCCCTATTCAACAGCATTTACTTGACAATTCTTTGTCCACTAGACGAACCACGAAGGTAAGTCTTGCGTAGGTATGTTAAGTTGTGTGAAAGTATTGTACGTTACAACTACTATTAAGAATATCACAAAGAAAAATTTAAATAACGTGACTTGATTTTGTTGCTTCTTTTTCAATTCAAACAGTTGAGGGGAGTGGTTACTATGGCATTGAAACCCCTTTACCGTATATTCGTAATTTAACAACTCGACTTTATTTTAGTGAATAACAACAGTGTAGTTTAAGGCTCGCTCGCCATTTGTGCTCAAGCACACCACTAGTTTTAGTAGCTTGAGTGTTAGTTGTTAAAATCAATCATTTAACAATAGTGTGTAGTTTAAGGCTCGCTGGCCATTTGTGCTCAAGCACACCACTAGTTTATTGGCGAGCGAGCGTAGAGAGCGAGACACTTACAGGGGTAAAAATGAAAAAATCGGGGATGTTTGTTTATATATATGGACGTACGTATGTCATTTTGTACTTTGACCCTCCGTATTTTTGTGTTCGCTCCGCGTTCGACCCAGTCCCAAACTTCACTAAACAGAATCCTCCGGTTTAGCGACCATTACCCGTATCACCTTAGAAATTGAATTGTTTACGGCTTTGAATTGTTTTGCGGGTGCAGTTAAAACACAAAATCTTATGGGAGCTCCATTTCTGTTCGAGTTAGTGGCGGTGGTAAGTTAATGCGCTATTTGTCACAGTTATAAGCCCTACTCAACAGTATTTACTTAAAAATGCATTGTCCACTAGACGAACCTCGAAGGTTAGTCTTGCGTAGGTATGTTCAGTTGTGTGAAAGTATTGTGCGTTACAACTACTATTAAGAATATCACAAAGAAAATTTTAAATAACGTGATTTGATTTTGTTTCTTCTTTTTCAATTCAAACTGTTGCGGGAGCGGTTACTATGACATTGAAAACCCCTTTACATTGAAAACCCCTTTACCTCATAGTAATGTAAAAACTCGACTTTATTTTAATAGCTTGAGTGTTAGTTGTTAAAATTAAATTTAACAATAGTGTAGTTTAAGGCTCGCTCGCCATTTGTGCTCAAGCACACCACTAGTTTATTTATTTATTTGTATATATGTTTGGACGTACGTATGTCATTTTGTACTTTGACCCTCGTGTTTTTGTGTTAGTTACGTGGTCGACCCCATCCCAAATTGCACTAAACAGAATCCTCTGGTTTATCGATCTGTACCCGTATCATCACCCTAGAAATTGAATTGTTTACCGTTTTGAATTCTTTGTGGGTGCAGTTAAAACTTGAAAACTTAAGGGACTTCCATTTCTATTCCAGTTAGTGGCGGTGGTAAGTCAATGCGCTCTTTGTCATGGTTATAAGCCGTGCGCAACAGTATTTACTTGAAAATACATTGTCCACTAGACTACCACGAAGGTAAGTCTGTAGGTGCATGTCCAGTTGTGTCAAAGCATTGTGTGTTACAACCATTACTTAGCTAAAGAATATCACAAAGAAAACGTTTAAATAACGTGTATTGTTTTGCTGTTGTTTTTTCCTTCAATTCAAGCAGTTGCAGAGAGTTGTTACTATGGCACTGAATTCCCTTTACCGTGTATGCGAAATTTAAAAACTGGACCTTATTTTCAGTAGCTTCAGTGTTAGAAGTCAAAATCATTCATATAAAAATAGTATAGTCTTTAGGCTCGCTCGCCATTTGTGCTCAAGCACATCACTAGTATTATTTATTTTCTGTAGATGCAGTTGCCTCAGAAATGTCTAACTTCCAATATGTACAGTGTAGGATTAGTTATTGGAAGTAATATTGGGAGTTTTGTGGTGGCACTCATTCTGGGACTAGTCCTGGGACTACTGTTTGGAGTCAAATTCACAAGAACTAAACATGTGAAAGGACAAACAGATTCATCTAATAAGAACAACGACTCCAATAAAGGACCTTTATATGAAGAAGTGGAAATGGATAAAAATGTTGAACTGAATCCAAACATTTCTTATGATATAGTTAAGAAAATATAATACTAATGTTTCGTTACTTTTATACGTTATATTGTGTATAATATATATTTGATTTCCACATAATTAAAATTTTAATAATAGAAGATAATTGTAATTCTCTCTGACATATGATTATCACGAGTTTGTGGTTTTCCAGAGGCAATAATATGTGGCTTCAAATATTCACATGAGAAAGTTGTAATTACAGTAATGCATACTCTACTACATAGTTGCTTCTATAAAGCTGACATCTGTTGTATTTCATAATAATGGTCATAGCAGCAGCAATATTAAATAAAGAATTTATTAATTATATAGCAAACAGTACATATGAGAAATATACTTATAAACATTGCATAGAATGGGATGTAGATAGGAGGGGATTAAAGGGCTTAAACCCCACTCCTTAGACCCCTCTCAGTTTTTAATATATAGTATGTTCTATTAAGTTCAATCTCTTTCAGAAATTAGATAATATAGCTGCATGCTTTCTTGCACTAGCTATATAAAAAAAAGTTAAACCTTTGCACTCCAAATTTACAGTACTATTGCTCTGGTTTATCAAATATAGCAGCCTCCTAAAGTGTTCAACTGTTGTACAGAACAACTCAAGTTCCATATTTTTTTATTTCAACAAAGTTACCTTGCACGCGGTGTCTTTGCACACGGCACCGCATGCGCACAAAATGACAAAATTATACAATGTACCTGGTGACGCACACTAACTTTACTGAATGTTATCCGATTACTGGCCAAATACGCAATTTTGCGTACCTCAGTACAGTATTTTGTCCCCGAAAGGCCAAATACGCAATTCTGCGTACAAGAAAGGGGGTAATAACTGTCTGCCTACAGCTGCATACCTGAATCTACCAGTTATCTATCATTACATCTCAGGTTTGTAATGTAGTATAGCTATCCGTACAGCATATCTACAAGAGTGGTTACAATATAAAATTTATCAGATAAACCTTGCTACAAAATACTTCAAGTTTATCAAATATTCTCATATAAAATTTTATAACAAGAACTATAATTCATGATTATTTGATACTTTGAGTTATGCTGCAATGATAGCTCAAGTCTTCTGGAGAAGTTTATTGATTCTACTGTAGATTCAGGACTCCAAAGATGCAGGAAACACAAGAGTATCTCCAATTTCCAAGCTGATCCATAACTTTGGAATATTAGTAGTATTGTAAAGTTCATAATATACCTGGAATATATAAAAAGAACAAGAATGTCACAGAGTGACTTATTAATGATTAAAGTCGATATCATTGGCTAGATTTGGATGTTTTCATTCTTACTAATATAAATCTGAAAATGGCGTGTGTTTTGTTTCCTAACAATTCACCTTTATAAGTTGCTGTTAGTGTCCATTCTTGCGTCATTCATAACCATTACTCAAATCTCTGAACTTGTCTTCTATTGTAAGCTCATAACTAGCGTAGTGAAACTAAGCAACGCGAAGTGGCACCCCAAGGACGCTACGAGATACAAAAAATTTTCGTAGCCTTAGGCGTCCTCCCATCCACTGTCGAAAACTGGAGCGCGCAGGACTTTCAATCCATTGAGCAATAGCAAGAGCAAGCTTTTACCAGCGGCTGATCAATAGAAATTTTATGTCCAGGACCGATTGTTTCTCCGCTACAAAGTCAGAAAGTTGCTTCTCCAGTAAGGGCTACTTCCGGCGAAAAACAATGAAAGACGTTATGTGCAGAACGGCTGACCCTCACCTTTGACCTCACGCAATGTCTTTGCGCGCGCTCTTGGTGCCAGCTTTCACCTTCGACCTCTGTGGAAGTTGTCGTTGGTGACCCTGCAAGATTGAAGTAGGTGGTGGTTGGTTGCTCGTGGTTGGTTGCTCGTTGTTGGCTGCTAGGTTGCATTTTGTGCTACTGGTGAGTGATGATAACGGAAGAGAGGACTACAACGGCAGGAATTCACTTATGCTGTGTGATAATAAGTAAGTGTACTAAATACTCTGATGTGTATAGAATAGATAGCTAATGAATTGCATGTAGAGCTATGGTGAATGACAGATTATTTGCAATGACAAAAAAACAGAGTTTTCTTTAAGCACCTCTCCCCTCCCCCTCTTGTAAAGCATGTAACTGTCTGAACTAATCATTTCTGCTGCCAATTCATTGCTGAAAGTGTGGGTTATCGAATACCATTTTATATTACTAGTGTGAGTACAATAGCATGGGTAACCATGCTATTAGGGATCAATAACACTCGTAAAGCAATTGAAATTGTACTCGGAGAGTGCTATTTTGAATGCTTTATGAGTGCTATTGATCCCTAATAGCACAGGTTACACGTGCTATCACTCGCTAATAGTAGGCCAGCTTTTTTTTTTTATCATTTGCACTTGTAGCTACACTGTATCAGTCACTCACTATCTTCGTATTTCAGCATTAGCTTCCTCTGGAATTTCGTGTTTAGCCTACAACTCATCCTAAAATGTTGAAAAAATTCCATCTAATATGGGTAGAGCTTCTGTGGTACACAATGACATTGTCTCCAACTAGAATCTCTCGAACTGTACGTTTTCAAGGTTAATGCTGCACGCATGCACACTTATCCGTACTATTTCACTTAGCAGCTGTGGTATTTCACTTAGTTTCTGTGCTATTTCACTTAGTTACGCACTATTTCATTTCCCCGTGCTATTTCAATTGAACAGCTATTTTCCCCATACATTTTAATGGGCAATTTCGCACCGTACTATTAAATTTAGAAATTGTTAATTTGTTACCTACTGAAAACATTATGAAAGGTAATAATGAAGCACATTCAATAACTTAACATGAACAAAGTCAAAACATGTTCCTTTTTGGTTTTCTTATCTATATACATCTTCCATGTCATCGGCAGGTAAGATTTTTTGTGATTACAAGCATGACAGTAAACACTCAGCCACTGTACCTAATAAAATTCCTCCCCCCCCCAACCTCCATAGTACTTAGTGAGATTGTGTTGTTGTTATTAACAGTGGTAACATGATGAAAGTGGCTAAGGTATAAGGCTTAGTAGGAAAAATAAATAATACACACACACAAAAAAAAAGAGAATGGGGGTAATATTTTATTCTAAGTCTTGGTACAGAATTACATCTTATAAAGTATAATGCACGATTAATTTAAAATATCGATTGCTGTCTAACTTAGATCCCCCCTGGGTGAAAAGCCGGAAGAGCCCTAATGATAGTAGGGATAATAGGGTGTATTGAACATGTCTACAATCAGTATCAATCATGAGATCCTCAGAAGTGTATCTGAGAGTTGGCTAGAGATAAATTTATCGTAGTGACAGTGGTTAGTGTGCAGTAGTTCAATATGATGGGATTTCCTGGATAATATTGAATTATTCAGATGTTCAATTTCTTATATGATATTTTCAATGAATGCAATTTTTTTTCTGTATGCTGGTCCACCAAATTGAGGCCCATGTGAAATATACACTGTCCACACATGGGGATTTGCAACTGTTGCATTTTCTATATCTTCCGCTAAGTTTATCTAATTTAGGATAATGAATTTTTTTTAATTATAAGGTCTATCATTTAGATAGAGCTGAGATTTCTTCCCTGTGGCTAACCTCTCAAATTAATGTTGTTGTTGTTATAATTTTTCCACACTGTCTTGACCATCTATTTCTGCATTATACTATGTGTTCATGGATGGCCCTACCTCTTGTTGTGTTACAACTGGCCAATCTAGAGATCCAGAACCGCTGTGTTAGTGAATATGTTTAAGAGACTATACCTCTCGAACTGTTTCTAACATTTCTTGGGGGGATTAGCTTGCAGAGTATGAGTTGAAATTGCATGATTGCATTTATTCACTTCAGTGTGTTTTATTTTTCTATTGCTTTTCTTTGTAGTGGGATGGAGTGGGTGGAGCTGCTTTCGATGTCTCTGACTTAGACCAGCTGTGAATGATGGCTCAAGAAGTGTCAACATATGATCATGGAGTTACCTGATACTGCTGTAATGATGGCAAGTGAGTGTTCTCTAGAGTGTGTTTGTAATAATATAAGGAAGTATTGGTTCCAATAGGTCTACATTGCTAGAATGTATCACCAACACTCAGAGCAGGCTAGCTTGTTGTGGTCACCTAGGACACAAGTGTTTGTGTGACAATAAATATACATGTAAATGTGTATGTCAAGTTATGTAATCAGTATATGAGACCAGTACTATCGCAAGATGTTGACGATCTTAGTGAGTAGTCAGTCATTCTCGGCTGAAATAATTATTGGCTGTTAGAACGAGAAAAATTTGCTATTATCTTAGGGGTTTTACCCACACTAATTAAGCCACAATTAACTATGTGATGAGTGAGCAAGTTAACGGAGATGTAGCCCACCATCACATCACCCGAACCCAGGTAAAGGTCGGCAGAGGACCTGCAAATACTGCGACCATGCGGCTAAGTGGTCACATGTGGTGTGTCACATGTGGAGCAATGGCACCCGGGTACAATTACATTAGTCCTAATGGCCACTGTTCTCAGTGCTTGTAGCCTAAGCCTAGCAGCTACCTGTTACTGCCTTGCCAGAATGACTGACTCACCCGACACTATTAGCTCTCTAAGGATGACTGCTCATCAGTGGTAGTTTTTTTGTTTTGTTTTTTAATAGTAAGGGGCTGGAGATATACTGTCTGTACTCTAAATAATTAGCTTTCTGTAGGTCAGGTTGGATATATAGGATCTACATCATCAAGCCACCACCTCATTGTGAAATCATCAGTACCCGGCTTATGGCCTTTCATACACAATAGATACTTACAGATGTAATCGGCCGAAAACAGGAGTTCTATGGCTCGATAATACATGGGCATGCTGCCGGTCCATTTGCCTTGCTTAACTAGTGCAGTTAGGTTAAGAGTTGGACTCTAGTTCTGGTGCTGTTACTCTACCCACAGTCGCTATCTTTAAATTACGAGCATGCTGCCAACCCTCATTATGGTCAGGCATAGGCTTCGTTACAGGTGTGGGGTGCATAGCCGGCTCCCACTCTTCTTATTCTAACCTTCATGCAACAATTTATGATCATCATTGTCCATTGCATATTAGTAACTATCTGCAGTATTTAGTAATGGATCTGCAGTATTTAGTAATGGCCAGACCCTCTCACGGTATTGCCAAGATTGGCTCTGTCAAAGTGATCAGTTTTCTCGAAAGCATAGAAACTCCTGATCAGTCAGGTGCATGCTGTAATTGAGATTTATGCTGATGTGAGTGTTACATGAGAAGGGAGGTGGAGAAAATAGAGGTTACATGATGAGAGAGATTAGAGAATGAACTAGTGCTGGATGTGTGTTAGGTCTCATAAGCCACACTACACTATGGCCAGTGTGGCATTATATAGAGCATAGGTAGGAGGTTCTAGTGCATATTGTAGTTAGATTTTTACTAGAGGTGTGACAGTCCACCAGGGGCCCTTTAATAGTGTCTATGCAGGACACACTGCCCTTCACGCTATTGATACTGGACTTATTCTCACACTATCATATTCGCTGCCTGTCTCTATTTTCTTACTCTCAGGCTCACTGCCTGTGTATTCTTGCACTATCAGGCTCATGGCCGTCATTCTCAGGCTCGCTGCCTGTCTAGTCTTACGCTATCAGGCTCATATTCTCTCACTATCAGGCTTACTGCATGTCTACTCTCACTCGCAGGCTCACTGCCTGTGTATTCTTGCACTATCAGGCTCATGGCCATCATTATCAGGCTCGCTGCCTGTCTAGTCTTACGCTATCAGGCTCATATTCTCTCACTATCAGGCTTACTGCATGTCTACTCTCACTCGCAGGCTTGCTGTCATCTATTCTCTCACTCTCACTCAGGCTCGCTGCCTATCTATTCTCACTCCATCAGGCTCGCTGCCTGTCTATTCTCTCACTATCAGGCTAACTGCTTATCTATTCTCTTGCGCTCACTCAGGCTTGCTGCCTATCTATTCTCACTCCATCAGGCTCGCTGCCTATCTATTCTCACTCTCACTCAGGCTTGCTGCCTATCTATTCTCACTCTCACTCAGGCTCGCTGCTCGTCTATTCTCACTCTCACTCAGGCTCGCTGCCTATCTATTCTCACTCTCACTCAGGCTTGCTGCCTATATATTCTCATTCTCACTCGCAGGCTCGCTGCCTATCTATTCTCACTCTCACTCAGGCTCGCTGCCTGTCTATTCTCACGTGGAGCAGATAATGCAACAGGGGAGGGATATTCTTAGTAGTTGTAATACACAATACTTTCACACAACTGACATACCTACGCAAGACTTAACCTTCGTGGTTAGTCTAGTGGACAATGAATTTTCAAGTAAATACTGTTGCATACGGCTTATAACTGACAAATAGCGTATTAACTTACCACCGCCACTAATTCAAATAGAAATGGAGCTCCCACAAGTTTTTGAGTTTTAACTGCACCCGCAATAGAATTCAAATTGGTAAATAATTCGCTTTCTAGGGTGATACTGGTAATGATCGCTAAACCGGAGAATTCCTTTTAGTGAAGTTTGGGATGGGGTCGAACACCGAGCGAACACAAAAATATGCGAGGGTCAAAGTACAAATGACATACATACGTCCACACATAATTACAAACAAACATCCCCGATTTTCAATTGTGTTACCCCTGAGAGTGTCTCACTCGCATTTATAGGAGTAAATCTTGGAGTCACAAGCCACTTGACTATGGCAAGAGTGGTGTAGAGAGGAGTTATGGTACTGTTAGCATGTGAGGTTAGATTCTCCACCCGGTGGTGGTATGACAGTCAGACAGACCACCTTAACGTAGCTGTCCAGGGCAGGCTGCCCTTCATTCAACATCTAATACTACTGCGCACTGCCCCTCACTGCTGTTAGGGCTAGCAGCCCTTCAGCTAATCACTAAGTGTGATACGTACACTCTGCCCTTGCTCAGGTCTTCTTACCTGGGCATGTGGTCACTCACTTATTAACGACTGCTGGGGGCACTCTCCCCTTACTCGACAACCACTACCCAGGTTGTGTTCCTGGAGTCTACTTAGACTTCAGTGTGCAGTGAAAGCAGGTGAGATGGAGTATACAGAACTCACCAGTCCTGGTTTACTGAAGCTGTGCCCACTCGGGTTACCTGAGACAGACATGGTGGCTGGAGTCATCCAGGTACCAGGCGTTGATCACAGCTCCAAGGTCAGTGGCACCACTCCCTTCTCCGAGGAACCAATACGTAGTTATTGGATGGCCACACCATCCCAAAGCCAGTGAGAGGGAGAAAGTTGGGGGTCAAGGGTAGTTCAGCAGTACTCTTGTCATAATGCTCAGTTCTCACTGTGTATGCTTGTCTGTACTTACTTTCACAGGTATACAGCCTACTACCATTGGTAAGAGAGCTGCCAACCCCCTTTCCTAACCTATCACTTATAGCCTTGGGATAGGCCACCTCCTGCAGCCCTTTGGGGGGACTCCGGCAATGCAGGGCAATTAACGCTAATTGCCACTGACCTGCCGAGTCTCTCACCCCCAAGGCCACACAGGGGGGTGGGTCCAGGGTCATACCACTGCCTCATGCACAAGGAACATGCGCAGACATGACCACGGGCTCACATCAGCACAGACTGCCAATGTGTAGTTTAGGAGGATGACACCAGGCAACCATACCAATAAGGCGAATCAGTTCTTTTGTTAGTTAGTGGGAGAATGTGTGCATCAAAATATGAAAGAGACCATCAACTATTTTGTTTACTTTGCCATTCATGAATCTTGAGCTGATGGAAGCAAAATTCCACCATGTGTTAAAAATGTTACTGCAAACATGTCTTTCAATATGCATGCTTGTATCTACATCAGCAAGGCCAATCTTTCTAGCACATTTCCCATTTTGTGAAATAACATGTAATGTACGTGTATTACATTGTTGAGCAACAAAGTTACGTATTACAAGTGCAACATATGTAGTATTCTTTGAAATATTTATGTAAATATGGTTCTGATGTTTCGTACTGCTTAGAAAAGTTTAGTAGAATCTTTTGCAATCTATCTTGATTTTGCTCTCTGTTAAATTCTCAGGATTAAGCAAAACTATCTCAAATTGCAAGAAATTATTTGCTCACATAATTACGACGTGACGATAGGGGGGCTTTTTCCACAACAGTTAGTACCCTATGTGAAGCCAACAGCTTCATGTTTTCTCATACTTTCATGTTTTCTCTGACTGCCAGAACAACTATAACATTACACTTTATTTCATCATTAGTATTCACGCATGCTCATTTGTTCTTATTTTCGTGTACCGTCGTGCATCGTCGATGATTTGTTTTTTGTTTATATTTATCACCTCAACACTGTCATTGACTGTTCTTAACTGGAACTCTGACGTTACCATACCCACTAGTGGGTCTTCACTGCACTATAGTTACTCTGTTTCTGCTTAGTGCAGTGCGTGTATGCCAGGATCAATGTGATTTCTCGCATGAACACCTGCAAACCACAAAAAAAAAACTTGCCCTTTGAGCCCACCCATACCGAATCATCTTCCTACACCACTGTTTGCATTTGCTCTTACATTTACTACTTTTACATTGTTTGTAACAAAAGGAGTCCATCTGAATGCTTTCTGACTGGCAAGCAACACCCCTTTTTTGTAATTAGAGCAAAGTTTAGTAAAGCCATCCAACATTTTGATGCCATTTGTACAGGATTCCCCTGATAGATGCGAGCACAATGTTGCAATCATAAGTACTCTCTGTATCACATGCACATACATGTGGCATGTAAAATCATTGAGAAATGATAGTTTCAATTATTACAAATTGTGTATCAGCCCATGAGTAAATTGTAGAGCTTTTGCTGCTATGTCTGTACAAATTAAAGTTTTTGTTGTGGGGCTCATCACACCTGGCTTCCTCGTGTACAAACTCATATATTGTATACACTTACATATACATATGTGTACAGTATATAAAGTGCCATTGTGGTCTCTTTCACTCATCTTAGTAAGAGGTACTTTTCTTGTTTTTTTTTGTTTTTTTACGTTCTTACATTCATAATGTATATTTTAGTTTTCTAATTAAGCATTCCTATAAAGGTTATTATTGAGACCTTTATCGAGTAGAGATAAGCAGTGTAACATCAACTGCTGTACTGTATTGTAGTGAAAACAGCATTGTGTTCCTGAAAGGAACACCAAAATTTGGTAACATGTGATTACTTTCCCTTCTTTGTTACAGGTTGATGATGAAAGAGTGTCCAAGGAATTGCTGTGGACGTTTCCAGTGACAATTCAATCCTTGTTTGAAGGAAAATCTACTGGAGTATTGAGGACAATTAAACCTATCACTGACACTGTCATAATCCAATTCTTTAAAAGCTTCTTCATACTGGAAATTTACAGTATTTTATTTTTATGGAATAGTTCATTAGTATTTTGTCAATGGCATTGGGAATGTTATACTAGCTTATGAGAAGTCTGCATTAATTTCAGAATAAAATTGACTAACTAACATAGTACTCACGGTTCTTTCAGTTAGTGACCTCTTAGTGCTGCCTTGAGTCGTCACGTTGATCGTACTGAAGTTGTATTTAACTAGTAATACAATGCTATGATTTATTCTAACAAAATTGGAGAAACATTCTATGAACAAATATGGGTGGGGAAGGGAGGGGGGGAGAGGAGATGCGGAGGAGGCGAGTGAGATACATGGACCCAGGAAAAGTACTTATATGCTCTCTCACTGTCGCTACTAGATACATACACATGTAGATTGCTCCATGAACTTTATGGAGTTGTGGTCTGTCGACTTAAGAATATGTGTCACACAGTATAACATTAGCTTCAACTTTTAGAATAAGCAGTCACGTCCAAAATTGAAGCCACACCCTTTGATTGTTGTGTGAACAAGTAGCTATTATTAAAAAACTACAGTTGCAAATATTGATGTGTACCCACAGCTATTTTTCCAAGTGATCATGTACTTCAGCATGATTGAGGTGGGTCTGTTGGCTCAGAAATGGTCAGCCACGCAGAGATGGTCAGCCGGTCAGCCCCGTCAGTCCCGCAGCAATGGTCAATGGTCGTCCATTTGCGCATGCGCGAGTGCTTAAGGTTCAAAGTTTGTTTGATTGGCCGCGCTCTATAGGTCAAAGGTGAGGGTCAGCCGTTCTGCACATAACGTCGTCCAAAAACAATACGGCGGCTCGCGGCACCGCGGTTAAGTAATAATTCGGCCGGTAATCGGTTATTGAGGTTATGTCTGTGACCTGTTAGTGACATTCGCCTTTATTCCTGCAGGCTCTCCTCTGCTCAGTCTCCTCCTTGGGGGCATAGCTGCTCCACCTTGGGGCGTGGCTGCTCCTTGCTGGGGCGTGGCTGCTCCCCTGCTGCTTGCTCCACTCCAGCCCCACAAAACTAATCATTTGTTGGCAATGAGACCGGAAGCTCTTATAAGTAACGCCCCCTGTAGTCTCACGGAATGACGAGAATAAACAATTTGCAAGTTTAGCTTATTATTCTCACCGATTTAGTTTATTCGAAGCGATTAGTGGTAGGAGTTTCCCGTTGAAGCTACTGGTGAGGTGAGTGTCTCTTTAATGTTTGACTTCTATGAAGAGTAGACAGCATAGTTACGTAGGGTGGTAGGCAGAATCTTTAAAAGGGGTTAGTTACTTAGTGGCCACACCCAAACTGCATAATAAATACCAACAAACTGCAATAGTTGTTTTATAAGGCAAAGTTGGGTGTTCAATTTTATATACCTTCATATTGTCAAACAAACACTTGTCTATATATATATCAACTTTTGTTTCATATGTAATAGACAGTCATATCTTTTGTGACGATTTTGTGTAGTGAACCATGTCATAACTGCACTGACTGTCCATTTTTTAGCTCTTTTACTAAAACAAAAATCATAATGCTGACACCCTTTATTTTAAAATTCATTCCAGCATTATAGCAGCATTCATTTCATGTCATGTCAATAGCTAAAGCATTATGGTTCTATGAAGTGTTTGCTAAAAATATATATAGTATGTAACTGGACATTGGTCTTTGGATGTAATTAATTTGAAAAGGAGGTTACTGTTAACCCCTAAACCCCCACAGTCCAGCATATCGTTTCATTGTACGAGTTACATATCAACTTGATCCAGCTATGTATCGATTTGCACGAGTTACATTTTCACATCTTCACATAGATACTAGACCAAATTAATTTTCGATTTTTCTGTAGCTAGCTAGTATTATAGTAACAATGAGGCTCAGGGACAGATTTAGGGAGGGCTTGACTAGTGCCGTACAAGCTCCCATTTTTTTTTTCAGAAAGAGCCCTCATTTTTTAGCTAGTCTATTTCTTACCGATAAAAGTATAATACCTATAACTTTTTGTCCGAGGTGATTTGTGCACCTACAAAAATTATGATCATAAACAATAGCATGACATTTGCAAAATAAGCCATTATAAAACATTATTCATTATTGGGAAAGGTAATTTCTTTAATATCCACATGAAGAATTGTTCATACATACCTATATTGTGTGTGATATTGAGAAATATTTCAAGAGCAGTCTTATTTATTTTCACCAGCCAGATGAGAGTGAAAATATAGCCTGACAGTGAAATATCTAGCCATCAGTACAACAGTAGTTAGTACAAGAGGACTGGTAACTCACAGGGTAAAGTTGGTTGTAGGGGCTACACACACCCCCTGCTGATATTTTCAAAGCTACTGTAACTCAGTTGAGTAGGCTACACAAGAGGAAGGTAGCTGTAATAACCAAGAAAATTAACAAGTTGGCCTGTTGTTATAACTGTTAGGGTAATGAGTTTACTGAGATAACAGTTATTTCAAGGGTAATACTTACCTAAATATATCATTGTGAAGATGTCTAGGGTGGAATATATATGTGACCGTCTACAGGAAAATCGGGCACAACGCGGCCCCTACGAAAAAAAATTTTTTTGCACTTACACACTCCTCACCAAGCAGATATTAAGCTCTCCAATTTTATCGCTGTAGCTTTAGCCATTCCCGCTATATATCACCTAACCGTTCCCTTCGTTAGGCTTATTTAATACAATTTTAAGAACTAAATCGATCTTTTTGCGACGTCTACGCATGCCGTGTTGTGCCCGATTTTCCCATAGACGGTCACATATTAAACATATATTATATTCCATGCAATGTTCTTTTTCGGTAAACTACATAGCTGTCTGTACACCTGTTGAGGGAACAATTCCAACAAACCACACCAGCATAAATATCTAGAGTAGATTCACTCTTCAGGGTGGTATGGTACACTACACACATATAAAATTATTGTGAACTAGAAGAATGATAAATTATTGTCTGGAATTATTACACAACATACTTCCTGTAATTCATAAAGAATGTCTTGGTTAATTAAAGTGGGAAATGTTGTAGACTCTAATTTCCTGTGTATACTGCTGGCTTTAGAGAGGAAAACGTCATGGCCTGGAAAGCTGGAGCTGTAATTTTTAGTTGCTACTACTTGTCTATTGTGGTGAAAGGTAACTAAACAAATTAGTTCTTAATTTTTAATGATGCAGAGTGACACTCCTTAAGGTGAATTGGTTTTTCAAAAATTTCCTACCTGTCCTGGTGACAGTGCAGTCTACCAATGTAATGTGACTGGGAGTGATCCAGTGATTTGGGAGTGGATGCTTTTCTCATCCACTGATAGATATGCAGCTCTTCCTGGTGATGTGCCCGGAATCATGAATCAGTCTATAATTAGCACTCCAGTACAATTCAACCTAACAGATGTTGGTCCTCCATTTACGAACATCATAGCTACCCTATTCAGCCCACAGGAGTTAAATGGAACTAGAATGACTTGTGGAGGCCAGTCACTCACAATACTTATTCCAAAACTAATCAGTAAGTTCACTACTTAGCTACTTCAAGTAAAGTAAAGGTTTCATTAATTTGTGAACATCTATGTGAGATACATAGTTCTCCTTCACACAGTAATTAACAGCATGATAAACAAGTATTTAATTTGGTACAGTAATGTAAATGTAACAATATACTCAAGATAGACCATAGTACTTGTGCATTATTTTTCATAGGTATCTTGCCTTCAACGTTAACAGTGACAATGGAAGAAACAGGAGAGGGTGTTATTATTTACCCTAATTTAGAAGGCAACATTGAAAACGTGATATATAGGATATCACAGGGAAGTCTTACAAGAGTGACTCCATCAATTACAGTTAATACATCTTCTAATGTAGTGAACATATCTTTCTATCACTGTCTAACACAATTGACTTTCCCAATAGGTAAACTTTTATTTGAAAGTAAAATGAAATTAGGAGTTGAAATGATAATGTATCAACTGTGCACTAATTAACCACTAATTTCATTTTTACAGAAACAAGATGTCTGTCAGTAGAACAAAACTATACCCTCTTTCGAAATGGGACTTGGGAGATATCACGCCAATGTGGTAGTGTACTAGCATAGATTAACGAGGGAGAGGGATTAGAAACGGATGTCATAATAATACGTGATTTTATACTGCCGGCTAAAATCTAAGGCGTGTTATGCGTCCGGTCTGGACATCCTGTTTACTTCAGGAACTCTCTAGCCCACTATGCCAGTCGTAAGGCTGTGAGGACTAAGAACTTTGACCTCCACATGTCGTGAGGAAGACATAAAAGGAAGTTGCACTGGCTTTTGAACGAAAAAAATCGCTTAAAGGAAAGTTATACCACAGATTTTGTCCTTTGCTTCAGAGTTAAAGGTATGGTTCTCCCTCTAACTAAGAGACACTAAACTTTTTGTCTGTCTTTCAGCTATTTAGAGGTAGTAGTAGTTCCAGTCTGTTGTATGAGCTAAAATTAAGCACCAGGTTCTACTCATTAGAGCAATTTTTGGCCATTTTAAGGTCAATAAGGCTTCTTAGTGTTATGCTTAGCTGTAATTCCTTTTTCTCCTTACCTGCATGCTTCAGATAAGGATAATTTGTTTGTAGTTGCTTAAACGGTGTGTGTTTGTTGTATGGTACTACAGATTAGGCTAGAAATGCCCCGGAAATTTTTTTTTCAGCACCGAAAAAAGGCAGAAAAAGATAAACGGCTAAAGCATCAGAAGACAGATTCTCCTGCTCGCAGCCCATTAGTAAATTCATTACCATCCACCTCTCCACTGCAGCAAATCTGTTCAGATCTTACCTTCCCTAGTACTGAGTGGAGTAACCAGAGCCCAGCTGATCTGAGCAAGCTGCAGATATGCAAGATTCCCCAAATCTGTGGGAACAGCTCTCAGCCACTTAGAATTGTCATGAACCTAACAATCAATGCTGATCTTTCATGGTCTCTTTTTGTGCATGAGCACAAGGTTACCAGGGCTATATGTAGCTCTCTGGAGGAATTTCCCACTCGACTAGATGTTGGGTCAGTGAACAATGTTATACATACCCTTGACAAGCTAAAAGTTTGTGCTGGACAACCTGATCCCAGTTTTGTTATGATGGTTAGTGCTAAGAAAGGTAAGATATTGTCTCCAGATGGTTCTGTTGCCGCTCAGGTTGATAATGTTCCTGTTGAATTTGGTGGGAGCAATTATGATAGTACAATTCGAACAAGTAAATGTGAAATGCTATCGAAGTATTCCAAGTGTTCTGTATGTACTAAGTATAGGGCTAATCTAAGAACAATGTATCATAGATGGAATAATGCATCCACTGCAAGTAGCTCTGTTTTTATTAATGAACGGTACATGAAAACTCCGCAGAAAATTGATAAAATTAATCAACTGCGATCAAGAGCTTACAAGGCAGAACAGGCTGTTCGTATTTTAACACAAAAGGTGCAGAAATTGATAGCTAAAGGTGAACAACTTGACACAGGGTTCCAGTCTGATTTATTAGCAATAATGCATGACAATCAGGGAAGAGTGAAAGAAGCTTATCCCGAAGGAAGTTTTGCAAGACTTTTTTGGGATGAGCAACTGAAGGCTGCAACTTCAAGCAATTCAAAGCAAATTCGATGGCATCCTGTACTAGTAAAGTGGTGTTTAAATTTAAAATTACTTTCAAGTTCAGCTTATCATGCTCTGCGGTCAACTGGTTTTATCAAATTACCTTCTGAGAGAACCTTGTTTGATTATACCCACTACTATACCAACAAGGTAGGCTTTCAAGAGGAGGTGAACCAGCAGTTGGCTGAGGAGGTTAAAAGATTATCACTTCCAGATTCCAGAAAGTTTGTGTCATTATTGATAGATGAAATGAAAATCAAAGAAGGGCTAGTATATAACAAGCATTCTGGTGAGATCATGGGATTTACATCTCTTGGAGATATTAATGATGATTTACTTCGACTTGAGCAGGATAGCGAGCTTCCTAAGGTTGCCAAACAGCTACTAACTATCATGGTTCGAGGAATCCTGTTTCATTTGAATTTTCCGTATGCCCATTTTGCTAGCATTGGAGCCACTGGTGATGTTTTGTTTCCTCTAGTGTGGGAGGCCATTTATCGTTTAGAGAGCAGTGAAATCAAAGTTTTGTGTGTGACTGCAGATGGTGCAAGTACGAACAGGAAGTTTTTTCGAATGCATTATGACTCAAATGACCCCAAATCTCTCTACAAAACAAAGAATCCGTATGCTCTTGATGACCGCTATATTTATTTTGTGGCAGACCCACCTCATCTGATTAAAACAGTTAGGAACTGCTGGTCTCATTCGTGTGTAAATGGAACTCGCTTGATGCAGGTATATCATATACTTGATAGTTTGTAAACACTGCATGTTAATTTTGGTATTATAATGACAGATTGATGGAAAATTCATCACTTGGACTCAGTTGTGGGACCTGTACAACAAACTGAGCAACCTTCAGGCTAGCTCATGTGGTCTTACACTACTACCCAAGTTGAAGAGGGAACATCTTCAACTGACGTCCTTCTCACGTATGAGAGTGGACCTTGCTGCACAAGTAAAGCTTATTTTAATGTATTACAATAAATTTATTAGTTATGATATATGTGTTACAGGTTTTGAGCAAGAGTGTGAGTGATGCACTTGCATACTATGGTGATCCAGACACTGCTGAGACTCAGAAGTTTACTTTGATAATGGATCGTTTTTTTGATTGTTTCAATGTTCGAAACAAGAGTGAATGGGTGAAAAAAAGGAAGCCCGATTTGAGACCATACACAAGTCCTGATGATGACAGATTTTGTGTATGTAATTCTTGGTTATCTGACATTACCTAAATTTTATTCAGTCCTTGTTTTTGCAGTGGTTGAAGGATGTATTTTTAAAGTATTTAGATGATTGGAAGAAATTAGTAGAGACCCATACGGACCTGACTGCAGTAGAACGTAACAAGATGATGCTTAGCAGAGAAACTTTGGAAGGCATCTACATGACTGGTAAGTCATGTGTATAATGTCATATATACTTTATAATCATTATGTGGTCTGCAGTTAATTCATTTGTAGACATGGCTAAATATCTCCTTTCTCAAGAGAAAGATGGTCTTTACCTGCTAAGTGAGAGAATCTCTCAGGATCCCTTGGAGAACTACTTTGGGCAGCAAAGAGCTAGAGGAGGACGCAATGAGAATCCAAGCATTTATCAGTGTGTGCACAATGCAGCTGCTCTAAGAGTTCAAAAGTCATTAGCTCTAAATCCAGTCAGGGGAAATAGTAGCCGCAAAAGGCTTCTTTATAGAGATCCTCCAAGCGTTGATGAGAGCAATGCAGCTCCTCTACCTAAACGTAAACATTTAACAAAATAATATAAACATTATGTACATCATACAAAGAATCATTATCATTATATAAAAGTAGCTAAAATATTTGTTCATTATAGTTCAATGTTTGTCAGTCTTCACATTCTCTGCTTACTGACTTTCTTAAACCTCTTGATTTCTTGATATTATTTTTTTCTTTTTCCTTGTACAATTCCATCCAGTATCCTGTTATAGAGAAGCCCCTAATGGTAATCCATAGCTTAATGATCTCCTTTAATAATTCATCAGAGGACTCGGAATCTTGTATATGTTGTGATAAGAGAGTCCAGTGAAACTGAACATCTTCATCGCAAAACACCTTATCATGCACATTTTCTGTAAAGTCTACTTCACTACTTGGTTTTAATAATTGTTGTGGTAAATAGGTGCGTACACATATCTCAATCTCAACAAAAAATCGAAATGCTTCATCACTCAATGGAAATAGCCCACCACGATTTACTAATTCTAGCCAGCGTTTTGTGTAATCAAGAAGGTCATTACCTTCTCCGTCAACAGCCATCTCACTTAGACATGTAACATACTGTTGTGCAATATCTCCATGCTTTTTTTCATAACACTTCTGAAGTTTAAGTGCTACATATCCACATGCATAACGAAGTACGTTAAGTTCCTCTGGTGATATGCTGTCTGCTTTAGATCTGGCTGTAGACTCAGACCTGCTGCATTCAAAATATTTTTTGATGACTACTTCAAAAATGTTCTGATAAAATGACTGCTCAAGAAGGGGATCTTCGATAACAATGCCCAACTTTCCCATCAAATTGATCCATAGAGATGACAGCTTTGATCCCATCCTGATTTTGTGAAACATAGACCACAATTTTTCCCTTTTCTTGTTCATACCTTTGTACTTCTCTGCTACACTTCTTACCTGGTCTCTCAAGTAAGTAAGTATTTCCTCACTAAATTTCTCCATAGCTACTTCTTCAACAGACCCTTTAGTAATAATCTCCTGAGCTTTATCTCTTAGATTTAAGCTTCTGGGAGACTGAGAAGGGGTGTTCTGTATAGCAGAGTGAATAGAAGTGCGTACTATGGCAGAAGCCATCTGAACACAACCTCAAGCTAAGTCAATGTGATAGCATCACACGCGCGTCTGAAGCCTTCCTACCTTGCCTGTGACTCCGCCCCCCATAACACGGCTCCAATTCGAGATTGCTTCCGTTTCTAATCCCTCTCCCTCGTTAATCTATGGTTGTACTAAGTATGCGAAGCCCAATCAATACAAGAACTAGATGACCCTCTCGTTCAAAGCCCGAATAACGGGACTATTCCTGTTGGCGACCGGACGTTGGGTAGTCTGAACACGCCCAATTACTTACCTCGACAAAATTACGGATTGTTGTTTTGCTTCGTGTAGGACACGCCTGCTATAACTAACTTTTTACCCACCGACTTCAAGTTTAGGCTTCACTATAGTATGCTATTTATAGTAGTGTATTTTTGTGCTGGCTACAGCTTGCTCTTGATAGTGAAAGGTATTAGAAAGAAAGAAAGCCAAAAAATGTTAATATTGATATTTATGTGTAATAAAGGAGAACTGGTACTAGAGAGAAGTCCATCTAGTCCTGGTGATAGTGCAGTTTACAGATGCAGTGTCACTAGTGGAAGAATGGAGTGGATGTGGATAACACAGTCTGAGACAGAACAATTGTCACTCCTATCTAGTCTATCTCAGACAGGAATAATAGATCGATCACTTCAACAAACCACACTTTTATTCAATGTAACTGATTTAAGTCCTACATACATTAATGTACTAGCTACTGTATCAGATCCTATCAGTTTAAATGGGACTCAAATGGACTGCAATGGGCAAACTCTGACTATAGACATCAGGTTTATTAGTAAGTGTTTGTATCAACTTGTATGTAGGACTCCTTATTAGAACATACTCACATGCTGTAGTATTTCTATGAATACATGGATAAGAAATCAGAACAGTATACATGCCTATGCTAGCTAAATGATACTAAATTATAAGTGGATGCTCACTCTGAAATTGTTAATAACAATTGTAATGCATGTTGGGTAAAATGCAACAATAATATAATACAAAATAATAATAATGAAATGCTTTGTTTGGTGTAGATCTGTCACCAAAAATACTGACAGTATCTCAAAATGGAGGAGTGTCAGTATATCCTAATGTGGAAGGAGATCTCGGCAGTGTTTTCTACCAAATAGGATCTGACAGAATGGCAGTGTCTGGACCAATACTACTGAATGATTCCTATACAATTCACTTCTTTCATTGTCAGAACATCCTAACTTTTAAAATAGGTAATTTGCTACTGCTGGAGTAATGGTTGTAACTATACTGGAAACAAAGAAAGGATTGTTAAAAATGTAAACTTTATAAACTTGCTTTAGCAATATAAACAGAGACATTTGATGTGCATCTAAACTTCAATATAGGTTATAGCAAAATGTGAATATTCATTGTTATGTACAGGTAATTGTATATTCAATGATAATATTGAAGACAGAAACTACACTCTCCATTTTAATGGAATTTGGATTATTTCCCAGAGATGTAATCCTCCACAAGTACAAGTGACATGTTCTAACGGGAGTTGGAGTGAACATATCAGTTGTCAGGAGTATACTGCAGCTAATCCAACTGCAGCAAATCCAGTGACAACAAGAAATGTTCCAAGTATTAATACAGGTGATCTCATTGTTCATGAGGGCCATGTAAAAAGACTTATTAATTCAATCAGTGAATACCTTACTTAATTGCCGATTGCTTTGTTTAGCCAGTTTATTTTGTTCATTTTTTTCCTCTCACTTTTAAGTAGCTATATTCTCATCTCAATGGTATTGTGATTCATGTAGTATTTACTTATTTTTTGAAGCTATTAAAGCGGTTTTCCTTAAAGGCTTTTGTAATGTTTATATCTTGCAACAAAAACGTAATGTATATAATTATAAATAATAATCTAGTACATAATATATTCTTCATTACTATAAACTAAGAAATCATCTCTAGTTAAGTATCAATGTAAATATTTTAAAATTGTTGGCATATATTGTATATTAGAGTCAAAAGTATTACTGGCTACAACAAGTTTGGTTACAACAAGTTTGGAAGAGTGCAGCGTACGTTACTAATATTATTGTGATAATACAATCATAAGTACTTAGGTTAGATACATTCTAGAATAATTGTCATGGAATTAATTGTTATACAATAATGGTTGTGTGCTTAGACTTTATTTCCTCAAGAATTCCGAAGTAATGGACCAATTATTATTGGAAGTGTGATAGGAACTTTTGTTGTGGCACTCACTCTGGGCATCCTGCTGGGACTAATCTGTGGAGTCCAGTATACTAGAACAGTAATAAAGTACAAATTGTCCCAAGAAAATATGGACATCTCAAAAAACAATGTGAACTTGAATAAAGGACCTCTCTATGAAGATATAGACCTTGATAAAAATATTCCTCTGGCACAAAATGTTTCATATGATGTAGTAAAATTATAAATTAGCTTCTTAAAGTATATATAATTTCATGACGTAACTAGGGTAGCATTATCTTATTGATAAAATTATTGTTACTTATATGAACAGTTTATTGCATGTGAAATCAACTAGCTATATCATAAGCAGTGTAAAGTGAGGAGTACTTGTTGGTAATTAAACAAAAAATATAACAAAAAACAATAACTTCAAATTTCAATTTCGCTGGGAGTCTTATAAAACTGGTAGCTAGCTGTTGATAAACTCTCGTAGTTTGTATATAGTGTAGTTTGTGTCCATCCAAATGCATTTATCTTAAAATTACTTTGTATGACTATATCTTTAACTAAAAGTCATTCTGTAATGTAAAAGCGACATTGAAATATGTTAATGTTCTTGACTGAATGATAAAAGAGTTAGACATCACAAATGTAACGGTGTTCAAATATGAATAATAGAACCAACACTTCGCATTGTATTTTCCAATTATAAACTATGATGTAAATTATAGTTAACAAAGACATGCTTTCTCAGGTGTACTCTTGTAGATGAAAACTTCTTACATATAGTCGACAACAGCATTGGTAACTTTCTGTAAATGTTAGTCAAACACTTGTATTCTTGATTATAAACTTGATTTAATCACAATATACATAAATAAAATAAATGTTTCGATATAACTAAAGAAAGTCAATGAATGAATTTGAACTTATTTAGCTTTTCCAGGAATTGTTTAAAAAGTACTGTCCTCGTTCTTGGATAGTTTTAAGTTGACAGAAGATTCCTGCCCCAGATATATACAGATGTTAGAAGTTGTTATTACCTAAAAGAGAGTAATTTTATTTATTCAATTATTCTGCGTTTTTTTCTTCTCAGGAATGTATTGGCTCAATGCTTAATAATGTGATTGAAGAATATATATCTGAATAACACACTACACTTAATTTGAAACATGCTTAGTTATAACAATCATAATAAAATACAATTGTTTGAAAAAAACTGACAGCTATTACATAAACTATAAAATCTAAAATTAGTGAAAAAAAATTCTGACATTTTAATATTGCTATCTATATTTTAATTTAAAAAAAGTAATTTTGTAATAATCAATATGATATTGAAGCAATGTATAAAGTCAAATGATACATTCACATCTAATCAATATGATATTGAAGCAATGTATAAAGTCAAATGACACATTCACATCAACAACACACACCCCTACACATACTTCCAGGTGTAACTTCCCATAACAAGTAGAGCCAACAGTATACACCAATGTTCAAAACAATGAATGCATTACTTAAAAGGAAGCATATGAAATCAATGATTGAAGCACCTGATTTAACTGATCTAAATAAACAGAGCTTCCCTCATAGTGCATCAATTTTTGTTGGAAGTAAATTAGGTCCTTCATCTTGATCTTCATTTTCATGAATTATTTATATATATTATAGCTATTGTGTGACATGTATTAATGTAACACTGGATAATTTACAGTTTTGTCTATTTAAACTTTTTACACAAGATTATGAAATATATTGAAGCAAGGTAAACTTATTGTGCACTCTTCTGATTTGACTGTTAAACATCATTCAAATAGATCCCTATTGTAAATTTTATAACTTTACGCCTTTTTTTTCTTTTTAAAATTGAAGCAAATATAATTGCTTAAAATTTTTAAAACAATTATGCCATGCCTTGCAAAAATGTGTCCGGGGTAGGCCATTAATCATATATAATGTATGGTACACTTATGTACAATATGGATATTATTTTGAATATAATCCTGTGCAGTTACTAATGAATGTGTGTTAGTAACTGTGGTAGACTAACGATACGACACTACATATTGGCTAGTAATTTAACGCTACAAAATTTACTGTCACCATAGCTAGCTATATAACTTGGCAATCAATGCAAACTGCAATGCTGTATGTAATGTGTAATTCAGAAAACAAATGATTTCCTCGTTCTGTTAATTTATTGGGGTTAAGTTGCACGTAACTTTGACCGTGAAAGCCAATATAATATTTAAATAACTACCTAAAAAGGCTAGATAGGAAAAATAATGGGCCTTCTAATTATAGTGTAGTTTTTAGATGTTGTATCAGTAGCTAGTGGGAGATTAATTAGGAGCTAGGCTCTTATTAGAAGTCAAATAGTATCATTTGCTTATTTTACATGATAGGTAGTCAAAAAAATTTGATGGAAAACTGAATATAGAAGCCATAACATAAGCACAACTGATGTTGTACCTTATAACATCAGTAAAAAGATATTTTATATGAAGAAACTAGCTAGAGGATCTAAGCTATAAATAATAAATGCTCATTGGGATTATTATGTATTGGTGTGCAAGTTATGAACTCAAAGCGGGGTGTCCAGACAGCATCTCCTGGTCAACATGTAAACACTTCATGAGGCGTAGTAACAGATTGAGGTTAATTAAGACAATAATGAATAAGCTTAACCAACTGTACCATAAATATGTGGTTTCAAATAATGAGTGTAGTAAACATGAAGAGTTTGTGGTTCTACAAATGAGGAGGTTGTAATACACAGTAACACAACTCTAGTTGTAATTTAAACCCTTGCAATTAATATCCATGCCAACACAGCTGCATCATTGCATGTTTACATAACCTAGATAAGCAAATATTTACATTTTGACAACAAAATTTATGTAAAAAAAACATTCAAACAGCTACTGGTATTCTTAAGTGTGATAGAGTTTGTCCATTAAAATCGCTTATAATAAATTGAGGCTACCATTGTGGATAATACAAATGAGTGCTTTAACATTATTTTGAAAGAACAACACTGCTTAATCTATGTCCTATAATTTTACAATTATTCAATATATGTGCCACATTTTTCCAATTATTTCAGCTATGTGTTATGCATTTAACCTCATCATGTGGAAAATCAGAATGTATTATACTCTGCAATAATGGGAAAAACAGTGAAGAAAGTGAGCGCTCGTGAAACAAATAAATTAACTATCTATAGCTAAGTGAAATATAACTATTACTTCATGTTCTTAACTGTTTCATAAGAAATATTTTGTGTCAGTTCAACATTTTTCTCTATTTCTACTTCTTCATACAGAGGACCTTTATTTTAGTCAATTTTGTTCATTGATGAGTTGACTTGTTTAACGTTATAAGTTCTTGTGAATTTCACTCCAAATAGTAGTCCCAGGATCAGTCCCAGAGTGAATGCCAGCACAAAACTCCCAATAACACTTCCAATAACTAACTCTAAACTGTACATATTGCTGTCACGTGAAGTTGGATTCTCTAAAAAAGATTCCATACAAGAAAATACATTCTTAAAAACTACTCTGACAAAAAAAAAAATCTTAAAACTACTTGACAATTTTCATAAATCATTGATTGGACGTCTAAATGTTTTATTTCATCATTCACAACCTGCACAATATTCATTCACCATTTACATCACAAATCATGTATGTATAACAATCAATCTGGTAAGATTTCACATTTTTCATGGTTGTATCTAAATTCATAACAGTGTGGTTTCTTACTCGGGTGTCTGGGAAAAGTTATTAAACATGAATTTTTTGTACCAAATACAATTGAAAGTATAGTTGTAATTCTGATCATTAGAATATCTTGAGGCCCCTCAATCTATATGATAATATACTTGTGTGGTGTCAGTAACGAGGACGACCGATGATAATGACCGACAGTATGTGAATTCATGAATAATTCATGAGCTTCAAACGGTTCGGTAATCATTGTCATTACATAATGTGTACAGGGTCGTCACATTCAGTAGAAAGTGGTTAATTCTAAAAAGTGGGTGTAATGACGAGGGAAGGTGGCGTAGGTTTCAAAAGGAAGGTGAAAGTACGAAAGAGAAGGTAAAAGGTGACTAATTGTAACTAAAAAGCAGGTGGAATCGGCCAAGTAAGGCGGCATATGTTTAAAAAAACAGAAGAGAATGCAAAAATGCGAGCAATTATTGTAACTAAAAAGCAGGTGGAATTGATGAATAAAGGCAGGGGTCAGTTTCAAAAATAAGGGCGAAAGTACGAAAAAGAAGGCAAAAAGCTTCACAAAGCTTCAGTTTACAATCATAGTAGTGTTCTAAACTATCTCAGCTTTTCTTATCCCTACTTTCTATTCTTCAGCTCTTTCTTCTTGAGTCCAGTTGTATAATAGAAAAGGAATGCAATGACTTCTCACAGTGCAAAATTGTTTACAATGTTGTCATTAGCTAATTTGAGAACTAGTGGCAGACCAAACTCCTTGTCCTGGAGAACAAGCCATGTACAGATGTACTGTAAGTGGAGACAACTTAGAGTGGCAGTGGAATCCTGTAGGAGGACAGAGGGAAGACTTTTTAATTCTCTATCTTTTCCCACTTCAACAATCAAGAATAGAAACTCGTATGATTGGAAATGTTGCAGTTGTCTTCAATATAACTGAATTTATTGTGGCATCAACCACTACTTGTGTAGCAACAGTTAACAATCCAGAACTTTTAAATGGAACAGTTATGTCTTGTGGTGGGCTATCTCATACCATTAATGTTCCAAGGAAAGGTAAGTTAACTACTATAAATTTACTAGTTTAATTTGATAATTTAATGACGTACAGGAGCATATAGCCATCGTAATCTAGAATATTGCTTACTGTTACAGGTCTTGTTCCCACTGCATTGAGAGTATTTAGGCCATCAGATAATGAGAGTAAACTTGTCATCCAGCCTGCTATGGAGAGAAACACTAGTGGAGTCTTCTACCAACTATCTTCATCAAACACTCCCATACTGTGGACAAGTCCTATAACAGTAACTGCACCTGAAGGCATTACATTTTTCCACTGCCGGTATAACAGCACATTCACTATAGGTAGGTCCATTATATTATTTAAGATAGGACATAATGCATTCACTACATGTTCATTAATAACTCATGCAGACTCATGTATATTGCAAGATTCTTCTGTGGATAGTAATTACACTTTATATTCAAATGGGACTTGGTCTATCTCAAGCCCACATTATTATTAATTATTACAAAAATGTTGTGTCTTTCTCACCTGAGCTGATAGACTAGGGTTCCAGCTTCCCAATGGTGTAATCACTTGTAAAAATTGTATTAGAATTGTAAACTCTATCTTGAAATGACATACACACATCTATTAATAATACTTTTTTATTTTGGAAAATAGGCAATGAGCAAACAATGAAAAAATAAAGTGCTGGCAAGGCAAAAGGTCATACAATTACAAAAAGAATAATTCTAGTCTTTCTTACCATCCAGAGACTTAGCTAGCTAAATAATAATTGAGGAAAGGGTGTGGGCAGGCAAACTAACAATGATTATTGTACAAATTTTAAGATAATGAATATAAATTTCATTATAATTATATAAAAAAAACAACTCTGTTTTTGTTATAATAGCTAACTCTGGGTATTATTTGATTTATGCCAGTTAATACATAGTTGGTATACAATGCATCCATTACTCAATGACCAAGTATTGGTTCTGCTGCTGCCAGTCTAGATATGTTGTGTATTAGTTTGTTACTCTTTTAGATTAACCAAGATTTAATTTAGTGGATACAGTTTAAACAACATAATGGACTACAGAATATTCATGATAGGCTCTAGCTTCTCAATGGTGCATTGACTTCTTTCAAAGTTGTGAACTCTATCTTGGAGTGGCAGAAGCACATCTAAAACACTATGTGCCACACCCACTCCACTATAAAGATGACGAAACATGCAGAATTGCCAAGTTTTATGAGTAGCTACATGATGTAAAAATGCTCAATCCACAATACCTAGTTCTTCACATGACAAAAGTTTTTGTTCTGAAAAATACAAATTAGTATTGTATTAATTATATATTATACATTAGCTATGTCTTGCTGAATGATATGAATGTGTCATCTTAATAACTAGTCCTTTTAAGCTGTTTTAATAATTGTAACTGCAATATGTATCTAGACCTTAAGTATATGCAATCTTTAGCACTGCTGCCTGAAATATATCTATTGACGACCATAACAAAATAGTAAATTAGTGTATAATGCGTTGAGACTAGTTTGTTAACCACTAATACAGTCTCATCGTCTCAACTCTTTTATCATCGCAGTTTACATATTTTGCTATGGTTTTCAAAGGATTCTTTTCAGACCGTGTAGCCCTATTTTAATAGTTATTTGAATTTTACCTTTTACAGAAGAAAATACAAACAGACTTGCACAAATAATAACTACTTTAAAGGTCATTCCTACGTACTCATGGAATACTTAATCTGAAAGAAGTTTACAAGTTAGAATAATTTGCAAGCTATCACAGAGGAGACTCGACTTTGAACACAATCTAGAACGCAATCTTGAACATCGTCTTTCTAGAGTATTCGTGTACACTTCGACTTCCCTATATGATTATGTACTTTGACCCTCGTGTTTTTGTATTCCCTTGGTAGTCGCACCCATCCCATCATCACGAAGCTGTCAGTTCCCCGTGCTGCTCTACTAGCTTTTGTGGTAACGCCCCCTATAGTCACGTCATAATCACGTGAGAAAATAATTTCTTGCTACCACGGTATTTACTCTTCACGTGCTGCTGGGATATGGATTGCTGGAAGTGGAGTTTGGTGATGAAAATATTATATACAAATATATGTATCAAAATTAGCTAGTATCACAAAAGTGATTCCCTTTTCATCAGTATGATCAATTCTTCTCTCCAACAGACTGCTATGGCACTTTTGTCTCTGACACATTGGAGGATATGGATTTGGTGAGCAATATCTAACCAATAGTCAGTTCCCATACATCTATGTAAGCATGACAAACTGATCTTAAGTATTTCCAGAGTTGTTGCTGTCACTACCTGATTTGTAGCAGTGCAACCATGATGACCAGCACGAGGATGAAGAAGTTCATAAAGCTTCCCATCAACCCAAACCAAACCAACAGTTAAAATATTTAAGGAAGCTACTGATTATCTGGAAGAGGTGCTGCATTTTCTGGAAAGAAAAGATCATTTGGCAGAGTCTCTTGAAGTGGGGTCAATACTTAATTCTGTAGCAGCAATGTAAATAAAATCAATAATTATGGGGAAAATATAGGAGTGTTTTTTTATACTTAATTTTTGAGGGACAACAATACATCACAATTATTCAATCTTTGTGTGTATTTCCAATTATTTAAGCTTTGTGCTAAGCAGTTAACTTCCTGTAAAATAATTAAGATTTTTAACATTCTTAAACAACAAACAAAATAGTAATAAAGAAGGTAGTACTAGTCAATAAGTATAAATGTAAAACAAAAATCTACTTTTTATAATAGAAATACAACTATTATTTTATGTTCTTAACTGCTTCATAAGATATATTTTGAGTCAGTTCAACATTTTTGTCTGTGTTTACTTCTTCATACAGAGGACCTTTACTTAAGTCCATTTTTGTCATTGATGCATTCACTTGTTTAACGTTGTAAATTCTTGTGTATTTGTCTCCAAATAATAGTCCCAGGACTAGTCCCAGAATCAGTGCCAGCACAAAACTCCCAATAACACTTCCAATAACTAACTCTAAACTGTAAATGCTGTAGCATGAAGTTGGACATTGCTGAGGATATTGCTGAAAACAATGCTGAGGACACTGCATCTATAAATAATTAATAAATAGTATTACCTATAGGTAATTTAGTAACATTTTCAAACTTAATATCTCAAACATACTTGGTATATTTCAGCATTGTTAGTAGCTGTCACATTCTGAAATTCTGAAATACAATGTTGAAAACATAAAAAATGGGATTTAAAAAACACCATTAATGAAAATGAATTCTTATAATTGATGTACAACTTAGACCAGAATAGGTCACTTCTAACACACACACACACTCTTCGCTGACTCAAGCCAATGTATGACTAGAACACTAATTATACTACAATCTAGATCTAAGTTTATCAATAATTAAATATGCTTTTCTAATGTCTTTGTGTAATGCAGATAGAAATTTCATATTGAGAATACTATATTATAAATATATAGTAATGCTTGGAAGTAGTATTGTGTCCCAGTTGCATGTAGAAACAGGTAATACTAACTCCTGCTAACTTGCTAGTGTGCTAACAGTATATTGTAGTTAGTGGTATGCATATTTACTAGCCTATGTATGTGTGAGAAATCTCTGACATTATTCGGTTAAATTAGCCCTGACTAAGACAATGCAAGTCCTTCACAATAGAAATCTGAAAGTATTCTAACCCTATACAATAGAAAATTATATTCATGCCTAACATGCAGTAATCTTTAGCTGCATTTTAATACTTAATCAATCAATAGAAAATAAAATCCAGGAGTACTATTAAACCATTACTGAGAAACTAATGTGTTTAAGTGCCTTTAATACAAATACTCATCTTTCTCATAATTTTGAGGCATAATTCTACAACTGATTCACTGTACCTGAATCAGTTTGTAAAGTTGTTAGCCTGACAATCTATAATATTTTCACTCTATATCCCTTCATCCTCACAGGTAACTTGTACTTCATAAGGACTACAATCTCGTGAAATTATCCAAGTTCCATTGGAATAGAGAGTGTAGTTGGTATCTTCATTATTGTCACTCAAAGTACATACACCTTAACATAATATACATGATTACATCACATAACTGAAACTCCTTCTGAAACATACAGAAGATACATTGAAGTATTTAAACAATCTTTCAACTCTTACCTAAATTGAATGTACTATTATACTGGCACTGAATAAATACTATATTGTTAGGAGCAGTTAGTTATAGGACTTGTCCATGTTGTGAACGTATTCGAAGGTGATATTTGGTAGAATATATATCTGGCATTTTCATTAATAATTGGCTGAATAATCAGTTCACTAGTATTACTTGATCCTCTTACTCTCATTGCAGTAGGCACAAGACCTGTAACAACAAAGTAAACTTGTAATAGATACAAAATAAACTCATACACATTTATGGTAACATTTACTAGTAATATTAAACTTACTTCTTCCAGGAATTTCTATAGTATGAGATTGTCCACTGCAAACCATCATAGTTCCATTCAAAAGTTCTGGATGTTGCTACAGAAGTAATTCTTGATGACATGCCATATTCGGTTACATTGAAGACTGCTTCAGTGTCTCCAATCATGCGAGTAGTGATTCTTGATTGTGGCTCAAGAAAAGAGAGAATGATATAGTCTTCTCTTGGTCTTCCAACTGGGGTCCACAGCCACTCTAAGTTGCCTCCACTTACAGTACATCTATAAATGGCTTGTTCTCCAGGACAAGGAGTTACGTCTGCCACTAATTCTCCTGGCATTGAACAATATCAGATGATATAACATGTACGCAATAGCTTCAGTATTTATTCCTATCCAGAGTCTAGCTAGTTCATTAAAAGTTTGGGGGTGATGCAAACTCACAATAAATACTATACCCAAATAGATAATTTGCAATAAAGGTGATGTGTTTGATTACTTCAATGTCAGTCATTACATAGTTAGTTTGTAAGTGGGGCATGGTGATTCTTCTACATTGTGTCAAGGTTTTTGGAGTTAAAATGAGTGCACTGTAGACTAAGCAGTACACTCAGTTTTATCTCCAAAATCTTAACACAATATTCATATTATTAATGGGTATGTGTTCATTTCCAAACTAGAAAAGTAGTCGCTATAGTTCCGCTGCCACTTGTCTAGAAGTACTATTTGATAGACTGTTACTGTTTTAGATTTTGTAAGATCTAATTTAGTGGATACAGTTAAGACTATATAATAGACCAAACAATATTTGTGAGAGAGTGACTGCTCTCACAATTGTGAACTCCACCTTGAAATAACATCCACATACATCAATATGTGCCACATCAAGGTACATGGCACAAATGCACAATGCACTGCACCCAGTTCACAAAATTATCTGTTCTAAAAAATGCAAAATGATATTTTACATGTATTGTGTCTTGTGGAGCTATAGTATACTTGTCCCAACTAGTTATTTTACTGTTGTTTTGATTGTAGCAATACTGTCACTGTATTTATATAGCTAAGTGCATGACAGCTTAACCCATACATCTCTGATTTTACCTTTTACAGAAGAAAATAGAAAAAGACTTGCACATAATTATAATCACTACTTCAAAGGCCATGATGCTGGTCCTCGAAAACGCTTAGTCAAAGAGTTTTACTTACTGGCGAACTCGTACAGGGTACACAGTCGAATTTCTGTTTACTCGTACAGATTAGACTTTGAACCTCAGGTGTTGTATTCTCTAGTCTTCAACGTCCCATACTCCCTTTTACAGACTTCTTTAGATTTGAGATACTTACCTTACATTCCGAGGAAATTTGTATTAGGCCACGTTCTGCAGAATGTGATTGTACGCCCTACCCGACTTGAGCAGGATTATTTTTATGCAGCTTTAATTATTGATAAAGTACAATTTTGGCGCTCAGAAAAACATTGGTAAAAGAGTACAATTAATTTAAGTTGGCGTGCCTAGCAAACACTTGATGGTGACCGCTCGCTGTGGTCATCTTGCGGTAGAGTTTCTGTTGATGCATTTTCGTCCGCTCCAGCCACTACATTATTAGATGAGCTCTGCCCTTAGCTTCATTAATATGGCCTGTGGTCTCCAACATTTATGCTAATTAAATACAAGCTCTTGAAGTGATCCAGTTTGTGAATTAGCTAGATAGTGAGCTAAATTATTTAAACCAGAATGATGTTTATTAAAACAAACAATGATGGCTAGAAATTATTGAGTTAAATATACAACTTTTGATTCTTGCTTCCACCATTCCAGCAGAAATTAACACAACAAAAGGAAATATTTAATCAATTTTAAGTGCTAATTTTGACAAAAAATGCTTTTAAATCAATAGAAGTACAAAAATTTATTGATTACTATTATTGTGCTAGTTCTCTGAAAGTAGTATTATTTAGCCAATACACTCTGCTTTTCTCTTGCTCATTGACATACCTACTTCCTGTTCATGCCACACCCACTTCCTGGCCTAACCAATTTTATGAAACTGAGCCGCCTCCGGCTTTTGTTAAATAAGTGAATTAATATTATATGTGTGAGAAAGTGCTATGTATTAAAACTAGGTACTGCTAGGCTACATAAATGTTTAAAGCAAACATTTGACTAACACATTTCCTAAATAACTGATGCAGTTTTTTTTTGTTTCACTTTTCAAAACAGTACGTACATATTAAATCTACAATACCATATGATAATTATCCATTTATATACCTTTTATGCTATATATCTATCTTTATCTATGTAGCTATCAATCTATCTATCCATCTATGTTCATCAGTTTGTCCGTCCACCCGTTTGGCCATCCATCTATATACAGTAAATACATGCTACTAGAATGTGAAACATACTGAGACTGATTAGGATTTCATAGCAAGCTCTTTTGCAACACTGTTATTACAAGTCAAAATCACGTCTTGAAACAAGTCAGACTTTCTATCCCAGCTCAAGAAGGGTCTGAGGCTCTAAGCTATATGCTTGCTAGAACAAGATAGTAACATGCATTACAGTTTCATTCAGCTTGGAACAGCAGTTCAAATGACAAAAGCAGGTCACAGGATTAATTAAGATTAGCATATGCCCCCAAAAACAAACCATCCAGAAACAAAATTAATGATAAGAGGTACTCCAACTTTTACATATTAGCTATAATTGTCTCAAACAAAGATAACATTTATCTCAATAAAGATAAATGTTTCAACGTTACCAAATGCTATATTATAATTATAAATATAAAGAAAAGAAAACTAAAAACACTTAGAAACAACAACTAAAAATACTAGACAATTATACAGAAATTTTGTCAATAAAACTCAATGTGTATATTTTATTCTATATATTGTCTATGTTGTATTTATATAAAAAAAAAGGAATAACTAAGATAAAATAATCATGTTAAAACTTGTCATTAAAATTTTGATTTTGATGTTGTACCTTTCAGTTTCTTTCCCATATGTTAATAGTTTTCTGTCTAATCAAAATGTTGAATAAATAACTCCATTGTTCAGATTAGCCATTATTAATGATAAAATTATTAAATTTGTTTGGGTCAGGGGCAAACCCAGCACAGAGGGGGGCTCAAGTATATTCAAGTCATAAATACAAAAATTAATTAAACTGATTTGGGCATCAATATTTATAGTAAAAGAATGAACTTTGTCACCCATAGAATGTGAGTGCAATTTTGGGAATGTATTTTATTTTGCATAGTCTTTAATTTTTACGCAAAAAGTAAGCACTGTTCAGTATTAGATTAAATATAGTCCAAAGATGCAGTTATGTTGGAAATGAATATCAATCTAAATGTTTAAACAACTACTCGACTTGTGTTGCATTGGTTTACTACTTCTCCCATCTAGACAACCACAAACTCTTCATGTGTACTACACAAATTAACGGAAGCCACATTCCATACTACCCGTTTACACTTTAGTTAGGTCTACGTTTACAACATTGAGGTTAACATTATGGGCTAACACACATGAGTGCATTTGTATACATAATATTAGAAGGACAAAACCTCAATCAATCATTTGATAATATGCTGTTTTTACAATTATTGTTCAAATTTTTGATGTTATCAAATAATTTCTGATACCTATATGCTTAGATTTGTTAACTTTTAATAATGATAAAATTAATAATTCAGTGAAAAGAGTAAGCACTCAATAAGTATCAAATAATCATATCTAATCTACTTTCAATAATAGAAATAAATCTATTGCTTTATGTTTTTAACTGTTTCATAAGAAATATTTTGAGTCAGTTCAACATTTTTGTCTACTTCTACTTCTTCATACAGAGGACCTTTATTTAAGTCAATTTTGTTCATTGATGTATTGATTTGTTTAACTTTATAAGCACTCGTGAATTTGACTCCAAATAGTAGTCCCAGGACCAGTCCCAGAATGAGTGCCAGCACAAAACTCCCAATAACACTTCCAATAACTAACTCTAAACTGTACATATTCATGTAGCATGAAGAGGGACATTGCTGAGGAAACTGCATCTATATACAGTTTATAATTAACATTACCCAGATTATTCTAAGTTCATATTCTCAATATTAATCTCAAACATACTTGGTGTATTTCAGCATTTGTAGTAACGGTCACATTCTGAAATTCTGAAAAATAATTGGCGAGCGAGCGTAGCGAGCGAGACACTTACAGGGGTAACACAATTGAAAATCGGGGATGTTTGTTTATTTATTTATTTATATATATGTGACAGTCTATGGGAAAAGGGGGCACTTCACTTAAAAATTGAAATTGAGATATAGGCTCCAAAAGTAAGTCATAGGAAAAATTCTTTCTTTCTCCTATTTTTATTTTTTGCAGAATTAGTCTTAGTGACCCTTACTCTAAGTCTATGCCAAATTTCAAATGCCGAAACAACTTAAAAGACCCCAAGCGTGCCGTGGAAAGACAAGCTACTTTTTATTCTCTCTCGTTCTCGAAGTACAATAAACGGGGAATGGGCGGAGTTTCAAACAAGCAGCTAAAAAAAATGCATAGCTTTGAGAATAGTGCAAGCAATCTACAGCTTACCTCTGGTTGAAAGTTTACCACTACATAGAGTAGAGTAGCCAAGGATTCTGACAAAACAGGCTGTGAGACGCTCTGAAAGCTAAAAAGAACTCTACGAAAACTTCGTTAGTCGCCGTTAAAAAGCAGATGTACGATTTAATTGCGTATGCGGAGTACGCCGTTAAGTATACGGAAACATTAATTATACCGGAAGTGGAAATTCAATTTATGTTTTCTCGATTTCTAGTTTAATTGCTTTGCTGAATACAGCCCAGTTCAACTGCCAGTTTCTCTGCACGGGGAAGGTTTTACCCTCCAGTATTTTAGCACTAAGTTGAGATAAATTGTAGCTTTTTATTAGCATAAAAAACTCAATTTTTTTTGTTTGAGTGAAGTGCCCCCTTTTCCCATAGACTGTCACATATGTTTGGACGTATGTATGTCATTTTAGGACGGGGTCGAACCCGGAGCGAACACAAAAATACGGAGGGTCAGTGTTCGCTCCGCGTTCGACCCCGTCCCAAACTTCACCAAACAGAATCCTCCAGTTTAGCGACCATTACCCGTATCACCTTAGTTGAATTGTATACCGCTTTGAATTCTTTTGCGGGTGCAGTTAAAACGCAAAAACTTATGGGAGCTCCATTTTTATTCGAGTTAGTCGCTATTTGTCACAGTTATAAGCCCTACTCAACAGCATTAACTTGTAAATTCATTGTCCACTAGACGAACCACGAAGGTAAGTCATGCGTAGGTATGTTCAGTTGTGTGAAAGTATTGTGCGTTACAATTACTATTAAGAATGTCACAAAGAAAAACTTTAAATAACGTGACTTGATTTTGTTGCTTCTTTTTCAATTCAAACAGTTGCGGTGGTTACTATGGCATTGAAGCCACTTTACCGCATACGTAATTTAAAAACTCGACTTTATTTTAGTAGCTTGAGTGTTAGTTGTTAAAATCAATCATTTAACAATAGTGTAGTTTAAGGCTCGCTCGCCATTTGTGCTCAAGCACACCACTAGTATTCATAACACAAACAATTCCAAAATACAAGTCGCGAAATATGTTTATATAATTATTGGCGAGCGAGCGTAGCGAGCGAGACACTTACAGGGGTAAAAATGAAAAAATCGGGGATGTTTGTTTATTGGCGAGCGAGCGTAGCGAGCGAGACACTCTCAGGGGTAACGCAATCGAGATTTCGCTATATTTATTTATTGGCGAGCGAGCGTAGCGAGCGAGACACTTACAGGGGTAACACAATCGAAAATCGGGGATGTCAGTTTGTTTATTTGTATATATGTATGGACGTACGTAAGGCATTTTTGTACTTTGACCCTCGCGTTTTGTGTTAGTTCGGTTGTCGACCCCGTCCCAAATTGCACTAAACAGAATCCTCTGGTTTAGCGATCAGTACCCGTATCACCCTAGAAATTGAATTGTTTACCGTTTTGAATTCTTTTGCCGGTACAGTTAAAACTTGACAACTTAAGGGACTTCCATTTCTATTCGAGTTAGTGGCGGTGGTAAGTCAATGCGCTCTTTGTCATGGTTATAAGCCGTGCGCACAGTATTTACCTGAAAATACATTGTCCACTAGACTACTGCGAAGTCTGTGTAGGTGCATGTCCAGCTGTGTCAAAGCATTGTGTGTTACAACCACTACTTAGCTAAAGAATATCACAAAGAAAACTTTTAAATAAAGTGTATTGTTTTGTTGTTGTTGTTTTTTCCTTCAATTCAAGCAGTTGCAGAGAGTTGTTACTATAGCACTGAAATCCCTTTAACCTGTATGCTAAAATAAAAAACTGGACATTATTTTCAGTAGCTTCAGTGTTAAAAGTCAATAAAAATAGTATAGTCTTTAGGCTCGCTCGCCATTTGTGCTCAAGCACACCACTAGTTTATTTATTTAT
>WLWD01001566.1_pt1 | contig 38503 bp, 41 predicted proteins | sample 6712731 | NCBI WGS metagenome assembly WLWD01 (sample SAMN12718690, study PRJNA576275) | sponge metagenome | isolation source: marine sponge | host: Mycale hentscheli | place: New Zealand: South Island, Marlborough, Capsize Point | collected 2014-11-01
ACAGAGTCATAAGGAGGCATTCCATTGGCCAGCACAATGCCTAGCAACTGCACTCCTGTACCACCACTCTTACTCTCTGGAGAAGACTGACTAAAGTGGTCAAATATCACCCTGAGAAGTGACAAGTTGGTAAAAAAATCAAAATAAATAAATAAATAAATAAAAAAATCAAAAAATCATCATCATCATCATCATCATCATCATCATCATCATCATATTAATAAATATTTCACACTAAACCATTTCTCTTACTTGTAAGATGGCTGTAGGTGGGTCTTCCAGGACTCCACCAAAGTCTTGATGATTTCCAAGTTGTTTCTAAGCACGCTCTTGTTGCTATGGGAGCAGTGCTGCATCAAGTACTTCAGCAGTCTGTTCGCAAGATACGAATCCTAAATAAATAAAAGTTACTGGAGTAATAATGGAAAGAGACAGAGAACGAAACACAATCCAAACAAGAGTAGACTTCTTGTACGACTATATCTATTCAGGTATTGTCAAACCACATCACCATAACATTTCTCACACCAATAATACAAACGACAATAACAAACACTCCACCCATGACAATAATAACAAACACTCCACCCATGACAATAATAACAAACACTCCACCCATGACAATAATAACAAACACTCCACCCATGACAATAATAACAAACACTCCACCCATGACAATAATAACAAACACTCCACCCATGACAATAATAACAAACACTCCACCCATGACAATAGTAACAAACACTCCACCCATGACAATAGTAACAAATACTTCACCCATGACAATAATAACAAAAACAACTGACCACAAAGGATTATTAGCTACTATCGAGCAAGCTTTAATATGTAATTTTGTCTAATAAACCAGATAATATAGTTTAGAAAATGAAATGGCCAAGAAGATCACATACCTCTAGTACAGCTGTGGAAGACCAAGAAAGAATGGTCACCATGACGTCCACCACAAAGTAATGAAGTCCCACCCCTCCATTGTTGCCGCTGACAACCAGCTGTGCCAGCGGTCCTAGCCAGAACTTAGCGTAAGGCTGGAATATCTTGGCTTTGTTCACAATGAGCCTGGCAAGGAAGAGACGTACGTTGGTGTGCGTGTGACCATCGTTGAAGGACTTATGCATGGCAGCCATCCATGTGGGCATATCCATAGGAGGCGTGTCCTACGTTGTCAGAATGAAGAGAACTTGCATCACAAACTACAAATATCTTCCCTCTGCCTCGTAATTTATAGGTTGACGTGCTACTATTAAACAACAATGAGCAAGCTTCCAGTTTCATTTCATCACACAAAGGCAACACAACTTACAGCAATCTACCACAACAGTGTCCCTTTACCTACTAGACAATTGGAAAAGACTATGCAGACCCTCACTGCACAGTTTCATTCAGAGCAGTCTCTCACCCTCCACCCCACACTGGAATGCTTACTTCTATCCTCCCTATTAATGCATTGTTCTCAAGATGCCAAGATTCTATTTACAACCAAAATGAGATCTAATTTTAATTTATTTAAACGGCCAGGGGATATCAGCCCATAGGACATGTTTCTCTTAATTACTAAGCGGACGATACATAATTTTTTAAAAAATTTGTCATCTACTGTCAAGTATTTCGCAAGCTGACGCCACACTCAATCGTTCAATGATCCAGAGTGTTGAGACTTTGAAATTACGGGTTTTCACATCCAGCCTGATAACCATTGAACATCATCCTGTATTGACGACACCTTACCAGAAGACTCTTACAATTGTAGTGAACAATTTGATGATTCTTTACCAGATTGGTTAGAATGGTTGAGTTTGGAATAGATGCATGGCATTGCTAGTCTCGCGTAGCCAGACCCTTTACCAACCGTAACCACTACACGGGGAAGGAAAGGGTCTGGGAACATACAATACAACGACTTGTTCAGCAGAGGGTGCTCAATTATCACATTCCAGCAAGCTTGCGGTATACTGTGTGACGTCAACATCACATCTGGGAGGGTGAGAACGTTGCTCGACTTCATTAAACTGGTGAAGTTGTTATTTGTAGGCGATTTATAAGCACTCCTGGCAAGCAATAAACGTACGAGCGTGAATAGGAGACCTGCCACCCGGGATGTGGTCGTGACGTCATTGGTTACCACAAGTGTTGGAATGTGATAATTGGAGCACCCTTTTTGGGGTGCTGCTGAACAAGTCGTTGTATAGTATGTTCCCAGATCCTTTCCTTCCCTGCGTAGCGGTTACGGTTGGTAAAGGGTCTGGTTACGCGAGACTATGTCATTGCATTCACAATGACATCATTTTAAATGTACAAATTATCATTGCAATCTACTTGATTCTATTCAAAATAAATAAATAAATAAATAAATAAATAAATAAATATGGAACTAAATTAAGCTCTGAGGAAGTACAGAAACTAGCAGAGCTGCAATATCAGATAATCACACACTTATCCATTGCCTGACTTAAATGCTTACATTACTTTGTCTATACCTATAGTTAGAGCCCGTTACCCGAGTGACCGCGCTTGTCGTTAAGAACTATAAATCGGATACAGTAGTCTGGTATGCTCGTAAGAAAATGTATTAGCGGGGAAAAGTCTGATATAGTTGCCCTCGTGTCTCGGAGTTTATAAATCGCATACAAACCTCAATTTTGGTTTATAACTATAACATGTACATAGTACAAGTATAAATATTATGAGTTTGAATGTCTATGTACTATTGTATTGTACAAAAATGGGGAGTCACCAGATGACTGAACTCACTGGGGTCAGAGGTGGGTTGATGTTGTTATGCTGCATGTGGTGCAGCAGTTTCATGAGAGGCAACATGCACTCGTGCTGATTCAGCATATCCATTTCCAGCTGCTCCTCGCTCACAAAATACGAAGACTCCTACAATATAAATACACATGTACGTCAAGAGATTTAGTGATGATCATTACCTATTGCCTATCGTCTTCCCTACATTACATCTACCTAATAATCTCACCCATCTTCATCAATTAAATAAATAAATTCCTTGTACCCATTGCGACACTTTACCTACTGCTCTATTAATTCTTCGCATGAAGCAAACAAACAAAACTGACCCATGCTTTAAATATCAATAAGTTGATATAATGTACATAACCAGTCCTTTAACCTAGCCACGTCAGACCAACACTAGTTCTATTGCTGGCTTACTTGCTGCTTGGGTTGGAGTTTGGGGTAAGACTTGGTGCCGGTGGAGAAGTCGTACTGTGACACGTCCATGCACAGACTGCTGTCTGCCAGATACTGGGAGGACAGGTAGCGAGGAGCCACTGGACATGGGAATACACAACATAAGATAACGGAGCAAAGAGTGACTTGGATTACATTCATTAAACTACATGTAATTTACAACAACAATGTTTTTTGTAAAGTTCTAAGGAGTTTCATGTGGTACTTAAATTTTCTTTATGCCACCACATACTAAAGTGTGTCAGGTGATAATGTTCAAATTGTTTTCATTTGTGGAACTTAGTTTAGTGCACCATAACAATTTAACCTAACAGGAGAAGCAGAAATAAATAGCTATGGGACAACCTGACACAAAGCAGAGAGCATTTAAAATTCGAACCTTTGTTCACTAAAAGCTTCATATTCTGTTCTACTCAAAACAAACAGGAATAGTAACACATAAATAATTACAAAACCACGCCCTTTTCCATAGCTCATCCTGTCTCACCTGAAGGAGAGTCCATAGGTGAGGTTTCTCTAGATGAGCTGCGAGCTCTCACTTCATCACGGATGGACGTCAGCTGGGTCTTGTGCAGTAAAGGTCTCTGGAAGAAGACAGACACACACATGTAAGGATTACGTGTAAATCTGTCGGGATCCTAAATAATGCTCATCTTACTCTCACCTCAAACTCTATGTCAAACTCATAAGTCGTCTCCAGGTCTACCAGATTGTCCCACAGCATTTGACCCTTTACAGAAAGAGGGAGGAAAAAAAGAGAAAAAAGTCACAGTATAGAAATCTCACAAGCTGGTCACTATATCTAGTACACACACACACACACTCTCTCTATCTCTCTCTCACACTCATAGTCACACATGCACACACACACTCACTCATAAGAAAAAAATTCTCTTGCAACCGCTAGCGGTTATGCGCACCTGGCAGAGCCAGGATGCCTGTACACTAAGCAGGCACTGTGAGCCGTGCAAGCAAAGCTCCTGGAGCCGGGCTAGGAACTCTCAGGAGAACAGGGCTTTCCTCACAGCAAGTGGTGGGGCACCTGAAGTCCCCTCACTCATACAGTTACACGCACACACATACATACACTCCCACACACGCACACACATACACTCCCACACACGCACACACATACACTCACACACACACACATACACTCCCACACACGCACACACATTAGAGAGAGACCTTGTTGATGTCTTCCTTGAACAGGAAGCCATGGTAGAACTGTAGCTTGTCCTGGGTGCAGGAGATGACGGACACTAGGGCATTGTAGGCTGCGCAGTGGTACTGGCGCCTCAGGGAGTACAGAGTTCTATCACCATGGAGATCCTCACACTTGGCATTGTGGCTCGCTCTAATTCACATGCACACGCAAGACATGCCCACAACATGCTTGTTCACATGCTTATACCCAATAATAGCACAATACACTCCGGGGGAGGGGAGGGGGGGGGGAAGATGCAAGAACTGTTCATTAAGAGATATACTCCACAAAAGTGACAGAATGCTAAACATTGAAAGAGAAAGTAAATCATAATCATTAATATTGTAACATTATTCCAGGTATGAACATACTTAGTTATGGCCTGGGTGAGCTCCTTGCCAGTCTTGGGGATTCCCCTGCAGTATTTCTTGATGATGTCACTATTAGGGTTAGTAAGTGGTCCCTTGGTGAGTCTGGAGTAGAGCACATCCATCATCTGGAAGCAGCACAGCTTGGACACCAACTGAGACTCCATATTGGACTGCACACATAACAGGCAGTTAAAAACCAAATGTGAGGAGTTATTACCTATGACTGCACCAGTCAGACTAACCAAATCACCAGCAGTGGGTTCTGTAGTGCCATTAAGTGATAATCCATTACATCTAAGCTATTCAGAGATCATTACATGGTATGGGTCATCAGTAGATTTATTTGACTAACTACTTTGGTGATATAAAATTATGTCTGCTTGTTTTTAACTCTTCCACTGCTGAATTGTCAGGGCAATTAAAAAAAATAAATCTTTTTTTAATTTTTTTACTTTGTCTAAAAATGTTTATAAAAGAAAAAGAAAGAGCAAATACATAAAATGTTTGTGTGTAGCTAATTCTGAGTTCAGTATAACAACTTCATCCTCATACTAATCTTCACAAGTCATTCATCTTCTACAGCTGTAGTCAAATGCCTGGGTTCCTTCAGAGCTACTCTCTCTTAGTTCTTGAATGGCTTCTGTAGGCATGAACATCTTCTGTACCTTCTGGTTTACCATCTAGAGTTGCTGTTAATCCAGGTCTACTACCTCAACAACTGACCGCACAGTCGCCATTTTGAAGTAAGACAAAACTCGGACTTCGACAGCTACCTCAATGTTAGCACTATAGCCTTAGAGATACCACCACAAGGAGTTCGAACATCTCTGACTAACTAGCTAACTTCTTGAGGCTATAGCATTCGAGTGAGGCAACACAGACGAGAATAAACAACAATTGTGATGCTTCAAACCGCCATATGACAGTTACGGTGGTGAAAGGATTAATTTTCCTTAGAATTATGATAGTGATGGAAGCAAACCAAACCACAGTCATGAAGACTGCTCCTTTATAACAAATGTTTTATCTGCCTTCTATAAAAAGAACAGCAATTTTTAAAAAAATATTTTTAGTAACTGTGTTACAATGGCTACAAATACACCAACATTTAACAGCTTGAATTTATATCATGTAAAATGGGGACAGTTCTGTCATAGAGGTCTCGCTTGTGAGGATCTAGCTTGTCTAGATGACTGGTGAGGGAGTCTGCCTCGGACAGAGCCAGTTCTATGATAAAGGAGCCATTGAGGATGTTAGTGAGAGGGAGTTCTTTAAATGGAGACAGAAGCATCTGGTTGAGGCCGCACACGTCCTTGTACAAGCACTGCCACTCCAGCAAGGCGTGGTACACCTTGATCCACATGGGGTTGAAGTAATTCTGGTCGTGGCTGTAGTCTTCTCTCTGAGGACACAGGAGAAAGTTGAGCACGAGAGCCTCGATGAGCTGGTCGATGAGCTGCTTGAGGTGGTTCGCTGAGTGAGAACGGTACAGGTGGTAAGCCCAGTAATGGGTAATATAAATTCCTAGCAAGTACACATTATCAATTTTTTTGTGAAACTTTTCTTGCACGCCATCAGGTACTCTAAGCACGTCCATAATTGCCTCTCTGGCTGTAGTTTCTCGTTTAGCTGGTTCCATGTCAAATATAACATCTATTGAAAGATCTTTGTACCGCCACAACGGCTGTGCTTTAATTGCAACATATTCCCACGGCTTCTCTGCTGACTTCTGCTGTTCACTGCGACAATACTCGTCGATACAATCTCTGGAACTCCTACTCATAAAGGGCGTGGCCAGCCCATACATTATTTTTCGAACATGCTGTCCCATGAAGGGCACCGGAGGTTGCGCTGGATCTCCTACGTCTGAGTCCAACACACACTGCCCAACACACACGGCGTCCATCATGAGTACAGGGAAGTTACCTTCTCTGTGCTGCCGCACGACTTGACGGAAGCTGTCATGAGAGGCGTGACACCGCAGTGTGGTGTCTTCTATAATACAATCTTCATTAATACTCGTTTCCTGAATACTGTATGTCTCTAATACATTGCGACAGTTTTTAGTCAGCTTCCCTTTCTGCCCACAGCGAAAGTTGAAACTATCAATCTTTGTCATAAAACCCTGGAAAGACTCGCAGCCATGAACGTTCAAGTAATCCACAACATTATAAAACCAAGGTCTGTCCTTAAACTCAATTCCTTGCTCTTTGCATGTCTTTTCTATTCCTCGTTCCTTGCAGACTCTCTCTATATCCACTTTTATCCCGCCGTGGTACAGGAACGGAACTGTGGTGTCACTTCCGTCACCCATAATGGCCACTATAGCAAATAAGAGATCTGGATTGGGGAGATTAAGGAGAGAGACAAGCTTGGACTGCTCAAAAATGGGAGCTGTCACACTGCTACGGTCAAGATCTCGAGTAAAGATGATCCCTCCTTTGACTCCACTCACGCAGAAGTTGCTGTTGTTGGTCAGGATGGGACACCTGTGACTGTTGGCTAATTGAACGACCATCTCAAGAGCTTTGCCATCTGCTACATAAACTTTGACCCCGTCTATCTGCTTGAGAGTAGATAAGTACACATGCCTCGCAAGAATAGGGAGACGGTGAGACCCGTACTCCTTGTCTGAATTCTCATGTTGTTTTCTAATAGTTCCGCAAAGATCATTAATGTCTCGATACCTCCGATGTATTGTGTCATGTATATTATTCTTCTGTCCTCCGCCATCCAACACAACAATTGGCTCAACTCCACCTCCAACTAAAGTTCCATAGTAGTCCCGCGTCACTTTTGCTTGGTCAGCATAGCAACCTCCAGTGGCCCACTCCAGCTTGTAAGTAGAGTAGAGCTCATGTAAAACTGTGTAGCCATCTACTATCAGCTTGCCTCTGATGGGGACAGAGGGGCCATAGAGCTTGTCCTTCTCCCCAAGTCTGTGGAATCCTTTGATACCCATTCCTTACTGGTGTGTGATAAAAAGTTGTATTTTTAGGAGGCACAGGAAGTTTAGGGGGGGAAACAGCTGTAGGGAATCCACCTGGGAATTTTCAAATATGCACCAATTGTTGAATCAGTTAACACTCCCAGGTGTTCCAAGCACTTCTTCCTGATGTCCTTTCAGCAATAACTACACATTATGGGGGTCAAAGGCTTCCAGCTCCTCTACAAAAGCTACAAAGACCAACTCTGTGGCCCTCATGTGCCCATCCAAGGCAAGTTGCTAGTAGATGGCTACAGTGTGCTTCACGACCTCTACACCACCAACAAGCTGGAGTGGGCCACTGGAGGTTGTTATGCCGACCAAGTGAAAGCCACGCAGGAGTATTATGGCGCTCTGGTCAGAGGCGGAGTCGAGCCTATCGTGGTGTTAGATGGCGGAGGACAGAAGACAAACATTTACGACACAATACACCGGAGGAACAGAGACATCAGCAAGATATGTGGAGACATAAGAAAGCAGCACGAGAGCATAGACAAAGAATGTAAGGAGTACGATTCTCACCACCTTCCCATCTTGTCCAGGCATGTGTACTTGTCTACTCTCAAGAAGATGGACGACGTCAAAGTTTACGTAGCAGATGGCAAAGCTCTTGAGATGGTTGTTCAACTAGCTAATTGTCACAGGTGTCCTGTTCTGACTAACAGCAGCAACTTCTGTATCAGTGGAGTCAAAGGAGGGGTCATCTTTACTAAAGATCTCAACCTTCAAGAAACAACAGCTCCCATTTATGAACAGTCCAAGCTTGTCACTCTTCTTAATCTCCCCAACCCAGATCTCTTACTTGCCATAGTGGCCATTACGGGTGACGGAAGTGACACAGTTCCGTTCCTGTACCACGGCGGGATAAGAGTGGATATAGAGAGAGTCTGCAAGGAACAAGGAATAGAAAAGGATTGCAAAGAGAAAGGAATTGAGTTCAAAGACAGACATCGATTCTTTAACACAGCAGACTACTTAAAAGCTTACCAATGCCAATCGTTTAAAGATTTCAAATCCAATATCGATGATTTTAAATTCAGACCAGGTCAGAAGAGAAAGTTGACTGCAAACTGTCGCAACGTAATAGAAACGTATAACATTCCAGAAATGAAGGTTAACGAGGATGGTATTGTTGAACGCACAACACTGCAGTGCCACGCCTCTCATAACAGCTTCCGTCAAGTTGTACGGCAACATAGAGCAGGTAACTATCCTGTACTCGTGATGGACGCCGTGTGTGCAGGGAAGTGTATGCTGGATGCAGATGTAGGAGATGCAGGGCAACCTCCGGTGCCCTTGGTGGGGCAACATATTAGAAGGGAAATGTACGAGTTTGCCACGCCCTTTATGAGTAGAAGCGGCAAGAACATCAGCGAATACTGCCGCAGTAAAACACCCACAACATCAGAAAAGCCGTGGGAATACGCACCGACAGTAGTAGAGCCATACGGTAATTGGAACTACAAAGAGCTGTCAGTGGACACCATTTTTGACATGGACTCTGCTAAAAGGGAAGCAGTAGCCAGGGATGCTGTCTTAAAGGTGTTAAAATTTCCCGAAAGCTCACGCGAAAAGTTCTGCAAACCCTCCGATGAAAATTATTTGCTCGGCATTTATACGACCCGTTACTGGGCTTACCACCTGTACCGTTCTCACTCAGCGAACCACCTCGAGCAGCTCATCGACCAGCTCATCGAGGCTCTCGTGCTCAACTTTCTCCTGTGTCCTCAGAGAGAAGACTACAGCCACGACCAGAATTACTTCAACCCCATGTGGATCAAGGTGTACCACGCCTTGCTGGAGTGGCAGTGCTTGTACAAGGACGTGTGCAGCCTCAACCAAATGCTTCTGTCTCCATTTAATGAACTCCCTCTCACTAACATCCTCAACGGCTCCTTTGTCATAGAACTGGCTCTGTCTGAGGCAGACTCCCTCATCAGTCATCTAGACAGGCTAGATGCTGACAAGCGAGACCTCTATGACAGAATGATTCAGATATTCCACCAAATTAAACCAGAGTCTTCAACAGTTGAATAAAATGCACAAGTATGTAGCATGGCATTATGATAGAATTTTACTCTGTGTGTAATTTTATGTGTTTTCCATATAAAACAGAATCCACATTTTTGCTTCACACAATACAAAAAAAAAAAAAATATATATATATACACACACATTATATACATATATGCAAATATATGCTAATACATGCACAACCCATTGCACTGCTTCAACACATCATAGCCAGAATATCATGACAATATCAATATCTTACTCTTTCAAAGTTGGCCTCTATGATGGCCATAATATCCTGGATATGATCCAGGAAGAACTCGCGCAGAGTCTCCAGTCCACACTCCCGGAGGAAGGGAAGACACATCCTCTCCCCAGCTGCCTTCCTGACCTCTGGAGAATGCACATCTCTGTCCATAAGAACCCTGTAGGCGACATCTACGGCAGCCTTCCCCACCTTGCCTGAAGGCAGTCTGTGTGTGAATAGGTCGGTTGTTTTATGTAAGCATAATTTACATGTGTTAAACCACCACCACAACAACAACAACAACAACAACACTCCATCAAACATAATTTGCTAGCACTTGGTAAACATGGAGTAGTATCGGTTATAGACATTGTAGTAGTTTATCCCAAATCTTCACCGCTCACTCACTTCTGCCATTATTTAGAGTGACTTAATATCCACTCAAGCATCTACAGTACTAATTCTAACACCATACAAATAACAAAGCCATGCAATTCTAAGCACTCAGTAATGCTTAGTTGTGATTGTTGGTATGTAGTTTTCATTAAATTTTCCTAATTTAGTATACATAAGCAATTAATAGTCACTGCATTTCTTGGAATATATTGTTTAAGTACCAAAGCAAGACAATACAAGCTATAGTGTAGTAGTAGTAGTAGCAGTAGTAGCAGTAGTAGTAGTAGTAGTAGTAATAGTAGTAATAGTAGTAGTAATAGTAATTAGTAGTAGTAATAGTAAAAATCTTTGTGATTGGGTAGTCAGCAGTTGTAGAAGGCAATAGTTAAACATTTGTAAGGAGAATTGAATATATACAAATGATTCTCTTACTTTCTAAGGAAAGTGAGCAGACTAGACTGAATGTACTCTTCATGGACATGTGTAGGTTCTCTACACATGAGGCTAAGGACTACTTCCAACAGAGACAGAGACCCAGACAGCTCCATGCCAGTGAGCAGCTGCAATAGCCACACAAACAAAACAATTCTATTATAATTATGCAATAACTTTATCTACAAATGTTTGAATTTTTAAAAGTAGAAGCTGCCAATCAAACATTCCAGTAGCTGCTAGACTGCACTAGACTGGCATGCAATAGCTTTTTTGGACAAAAAAAACGTAGAGATAATAGCCAAGAATGGCTTCACATGTGAAACATCCTAGCATACTCACTATTTTGTTCTGTTACATGTTTAGAGATTTTTAAGAATTCCTGGGTAGGTTTTTGAATTAGTTTTAGTATTCATGTATCCTTTAAGCATACTAAAGGTGCATCAACTTCACTTCAAGGATGGTAACAATGAGGTAGGAACTGTCACTAATTCAACTTAATAAATTCGGATAATCAAAATAATTTATAATACTCAGACCTGTGCAAAGTGTAGCCAAGAAAGGAAAAGTGCTATTAATATTTATTTTCAAAACAAACAGTTTCATACAAGTTTGTAGTAAGTTTGACTCATAAAACTTCAGTTTCATCAAAACAATTTGGTCACACACGCACACACGCACACACATGGACAATTACAACAAACACAGTCACTGTATTCTGCTGCGTGCTAGTGTGCATTGGTAAATATGACTAAGTCATAAAGTATAAAATTGATATTCGTAGTACTAAAAATAATAAGTAAATCACCCAAACCTTTTCTAGGCAGGAAATGTATTCATTGTATTGAGGACTGCCCGTCAGGAACTCTGTGGACTTCAGAGGAAACTGAGCGGTAATCATTAGATTGACCTTCTCTCTACACACACACAGACAAGAAAGACAGTGTCGTAGTTTCAACATACAGAACACCGCTGGACTAATATGTACATGCAGAGGATAATACATGTGGAGGATAATACATGTGGAGGATAACAAGAGATGTGGAGGAGTCTCTTACATTAGCCTGGGAATGAAAACGTCCGGCAGAGAAGCAAAATGATGAAGGACTTCTAAAACCACACCCTAACAACAGACATAAAAGTCCAATTATAAACCTTTAAACTTTACCAATAAATATTGAGATAAAAGAATGACTGCTGGGCACAACCAATGTACTATACATACACCATCTCACTGAATGTACTACACATACACTATCTCACTGAATGGTAAGTTCACTGAATTCCATTTGACAGAAACTGCAAGAACTTTCAGGTGTGGTAACAACAACAACACATAAATTAAAAGAGGGGAAAGAAAAAGTCACGTAAAACTAAGAATTAAATTGATTTAAAACGATAATAACTAAAATAACAACAACAACAAACAACAAACAGCATATCACTGCTAGCTAAACAACAACAACAAACAACAAACAGCATATCACTGCTAGCTAAACAAACCTTGAATGCCAAGGAATAGTTCGTATCTTCAATCAAATTCAAATACATAGCAAACACTGGCTCAACCACGGACAAATCTGAACCGTTCTGAGAAAGAAGCTGGAAATAATACATAAAACAAGTAATAAGATCAGAGATGAAACTATAGACAAATATTAGCACCTTCTGATCAATGGCAAACATTTTCTTCAAGATATTAATAGCAGCCATTTTTTGATCTGCGGTTGATGCATCTCCCCACCAACTGTTCAGCTGTGACCAGTGAGACAAGATGTACAAACACACTTCATGACCACACCTCACTCTCAGCAACTTCTCCTTCTGCACATGCTCAAGGAATGAACTCAGGACAGCAGAGACCTTCAGGAAAGAGAGTGGGTAAGGGGAGGGAGGAGGGGTATACACACATTAAGTTACCAACCCTCTCCAAAATGGATCTACTATAAAATCAATTAAAATATAACAGCTACCACCATCAAACTACATTGTGCCTCTCAGCAAAGGAAACTGACATGTAGAGGTCTGTCTGAGGAGAACTTGAGCAGACGAGACAGAAAGAGCTCATGGCAGGATGAGATGTGCTTGTTAAATAATGGAGAGAAAGACTGGAACAGAAGAAGACCCAACCCTGGTACATCTGAACACACACACACACACACACACACACACACGTCATCAAGTCTTAAAGGATAGCATAGCACTTGACTTCAGTTTATACAAAAATAAGAACACAAGCAGCAAGTGACAATAATAAGTGTTAATACAACCAAGTGGTAAAAACAACAACTGGTAACAACAACAAGTATTAACAACAAAGTATAGACTATACACCCACACACACTGTACGCATGCACGCACATACCTGTGTTGATATCAAGTAGGCAGTCCAACAGAACACTGACCTACAAACATCAATACCACTCACGATTATCATACCCACAATAATTGAACAACTGCTAATAATTGCACATTCTACTATGAAGTGCATGTACGTATCAGATGAAAACAGTGAAAGTACAAATCTAATATAGAGAACGAGAACTCATCACACTGACCACTCAATAAGGGTGTGACCTCAGTCCGATAGTTAGTCAAAAAAAAAATAAAAAAATCCACTCTAACAAAGATAAACAATTACTGATATTGTTTTGGTGATGTGATTGAGTAGGAATATTTCCACTGGTTGATTAATCAAGCAAGTTAAACAAACCTTCTTATAAGACCCATGCAGAACATATCACATATTACTGCACGTCAACCCCACCATGAAATTACTGGGTTTTCCGTTCAGCTCCCTCACCTCCACTCCCATCTCCATGGCAAGTGTAAGCAGCAGCTGAAGACTGTGCTCTCTGTCAGGACTCAGCTGTCCTTCTAGCTGTTGTTTGTCTGAAGAGGAGGAGGAGACATTGGAAGCTAGAGGCTTAACAGCATCCATCACTGAACCTAACAACTTGGGGATCACTTCTGCCTTGGAGTGTTTCTATCGCATTATAACACACACACAGAGAAAGATAATAAGAAACTGTTCAACATACATGTACCAGCCGTTATTCTGATAATGCACTCCCTTAACAAAATTCTCCTCCACTCACTCCAACCTTCTCCTCCTCCCTTCCCTCCCCATCCCACCTACCACACACCCACACACAAAAAAACAAATTTTATAGATATCAAATGTAATTGGATAAAAAAAATTAAGATTAAAAAAAAAACAACAAAAAAAAAAAAAAAAAAAACACACACAAAGAACTACATGTATCTTGAACATTAAATTTGGAGCAGCTAACCAGACTTTTGAGCAGTGGCTCCAAGAAGCCAGACCTGACAGCAGTCAAATGAGCAGATACCAGATAATCCAGCTGCACCTGGTCACCTAGAAAAGAGGCTTCACCATGCACAGACGCTGGGAGTCGACCAATCAGATCACAGCCACTGCAATAAGAAGAGATCAATAGACATTTTTAGCACCTCCTTCCACAAAAAGACAAGAGAGAGAGAGAAAGAGCAACAGGTGCATTATATCACACGCCCTCCATCCCATAATCATACCCTCCAGGCATCATCTCGGAGGACAGGGCAGAGAGAAGGTGGGACTTAATATCGTCACCAGCACTTGTGTGCACGCTTGTAAATGTCTTCAAAACCTACACACACACACACACACACACAACTAAAGCACAGAGCTTTTCATCTGTTCCATCCTTTCCTTTCACCACACCCCACTCACCGTCTTGGCCAGTCTCTCTGAGGTCTTGATGTCACTGAGACTGAACCCGATCAGAGAAGGCTGGCAGCAACAAGTGGCGAGAAGTCGGAACAGATCATCACACCAAAAGGAACCTGGGACACACTAGCCACACCCACACGAGAAAAAATAACTACAAAGAACATATCACAAGAAAAACTTCCAGGGATGAACAAATATTAAAGCAATAGCTAACCAGAACATACACTCTGATTGCATATGGCAAGAGAGCTCATGACTCCAGCAATATTCTGAGTGTGGTAGAATTAATGTTTTCCTTTTCTTTTCTATTTCTATTAGTGTTAGTTTGGGGAGTTAGGAGGTGCTTGAGGCGAGTCACTACTGGATACAGCATGTACTCTGGCAGAGCACTGCTGGTGACGTCACTACTGGACACAGCAGGTACTCTGGCATAGCACTGCTGGTGACGTCATTACTGGACACAGCATGTACTCTGGCAGAGCACTGCTGGTGACATCATTACTGGACACAGCAGGTACTCTGGCAGAGCACTGCTGGTGACGTCATTACTGGACACAGCAGGTACTCTGGCAGAGCACTGCTGGTGACGTCATTACTGGACACAGCATGTGCTCTGGCAGAGCACTGCTGGTGACGTCATTACTGGACACAGCAGGTACTCTGGCAGAGCACTGCTGGTGACGTCATTACTGGACACAGCAGGTACTCTGGCAGAGCACTGCTGGTGACGGTTTCAACTTTCGGAGCTGATGATACTCGCACAGCATGAGCTGGAGGTACTAGGCTGTCCGTGCAGCAATCCCTTGTTCTAAAGCATGTATTATTATTATTATTATTATCATTATTATTTTATTATAGTTTATTACTAGTGATGTGCTTGAGCACAAAGGGCGAGCGAGCCTAAAGACTATACTATTTTTATATGAATGATTTTGACTTCTAACACTGAAGCTACTGAAAATAAGGTCCAGTTTTTAAATTTCGCATATACGGTAAAGGGATTTCAGTGCCATAGTAACAACTCTCTGCAACTGCTTGAATGAGGCAACAACAACACAACAATACACGTGATTTAAAAAGTTTTTTCTTCGTGATATTCTTTTAGGCTAATTAGGTGGTTGTAACACACAATGGCTTTGACACAAACTGGACTGCACCTCCAACACTTACCTTCGCGTAGTCTAGTGGAAATGCTTTTCAAGTAAATCTGTTGCGCCGGCTTATACAACCATGGACAAAGAGCGCATTGACTTACCACCTCCCACTAACTCAATAGAAATGGAAGTCCCCTAGTTTCACGTTTTTTAACTGCACCCGCAAAAGAATTCAAAACGGTAAACAATTCAATTTCTAGGGTGATACGGGTACTGATCGATAAACCAGAGGATTCTGTTTAGTGCAATTTGGGACGGGGTCGACCACATAACTAACACAAAAACGCGAGGGTCAAAGTGCAAAATGACATACATACGTCCAAACATATATATAAATAAATAAATAAACAAACATCCCCGATTTTCAATTGTGTTAACCCTGTAAGTGGCTCGCTCGCCAATTATTTATTATCATTATTATTATTATTATTGCTTCGTGTGTGTTTGTGTTGTGAAATTGAATACTACTCACGCTAGTGAGGTTGTCATAGTGATGGTCCACCAGCACGCCCACTAGCCGCACTATGTACCACACGACCTCACACTTAGCTTTAGTGTACGCTTCCTCGTCACGAGGTGACAACACAGGAGACTGAGACGGTCCCTCAAAGAACTGGAGAGTTTCTCCCAGTCCACCCAGAGCCAGTTGACTCACGAAGAACTCCAGACTCTGGAACAGACATGAAGCCTTCTCTGACTTCTTCAGCTGAGCTGCACACACACACACACAAAAACAAAACAAAAACAACAACAACAACAAAAAACAAAACAAAAAAAACAACAACAAAAAACAAAACAAACAAACATAGATACATACACACACACATGCACAAACACATAGACATTCACACACACTCCATATAGACAGACACATTGTAACCTCTTAGTGCTCAGACTAGCGTACCCAAGAACAGTTCCTGGGGAGTGAGGAGATGGTCATCAAACACCCAGATGTAGCAGTCCACGGCAGCCATGACTGACTCTAGCCACAACACACACTCTCCCAGAGAGAATGACGCTCCTTGGAGAACTGGAGACTTGAGAATACCTCCACGACCTTTGTCTCTTTCAAACCTAATCAAAAAGGGAAAGGCAATATAACATCTAGACGACAGATACATACCAACAACACCATTCCTACTGCTTTAAATTTTTACTCGTATAAAAAAAAATAAATACATTAATTGTATGCTCAATAATTTAATGAAAGTGAGAATGCTAATATGTACTAGAAATTTTTTTTACATTCTGTTACAATATGTACAATATACATACATGTAGGTCGTCAGCTAATTAGATAGCATTGACTGATGTGACATCACACATAATTATTTTAAATTCATCAATTAATTCTCTCACGATTTAACTGAATTTCCTGAAATAGTTTATGAAAAGTTGGAATAAACAAAAAAAATATGGTCACTTAAAATTATCAGTGATGTTGGTAATGTAATTTAAAAATTGTTTATGTCTGCAGAGATGATGAACAAGATCAGTTTAGCTCTGCCCCAATTTACAAGAAAGTTCTAGACAATACCATACAGTAGACCCCCTTTAATTAGCGTGATAATTTAAAATTGATAAAAATTTCAAGTTTGAACATCTTGTTTCATATCTCCACACACTCTACCTGGTCACAAAATACCCTCCTCCCTCAGACTCCACGGTCTTCTTGATCCACACCCGCTCACTGGGAGTCTCTGTAAAATTCAATCCACGAATTAATAACTATATAAATATTTACAACATCAACTAGCTAAAGAAATAGACTTACTGGGCACGTGCGGTCCAAGCATGCAGAAGAGCTCCCGGCATTTGGTCCTGCAGGAGGTCTCAGAGGAGCCACACTGAGCCAGTAGCCAGTTCACAAGGTGGTTCAGGTCAGCTGACTTCAAAGACCTTATCACAAGTACACAATGTACATAACCAAGGTGGTATACTTACAAGTCTCATTGCTAGTAACTCAAACATTTTAATTGATATAAGTAGTATAGTTGTCAAATGTTTCGACTTGGTCAAGTTGTATTTTGTTACTCAGACATTCAAAGTTTTGGTGCTTCTTTAATGACTTGGAATTCAGCACTGAGTTTTAAAAGTCTGGCCATTGAAGAAGAGCACACGGAGTATAAATATTTGATGATTATGCTACTGGTACTATGAACATACATACAATTCAAATTTTGGATTTTAGAAAAAATTTATATGACTAGCTTAACTGTTGAAGACTGGAGGCTAAAGATGTATGTACCACACTTACTTGGGAACTCGCCTCCTATTGTTGGTCTTGTTGAGGATTTTAGCTTTCACACACACAATGCGAGCAAGGTGGTCTATGGCCTTGCTGATGTGCTCTTGAGTCCCTAGTAAGAATAACAAACATTAACAACTGGAGTAAATAATTTGCTTCGTTAACTTGTTCACAATGGTCTGCATTACAATGAAGTTTAATGGCACATTAAACTAGGTTAACAGAATACCAGAAAGCTGATCAGTGCATCTGATAAAGGGGCCTCAGTGCATCTGGTAAGGGGTCCTCAGTCCACGCATGCTCACGTAAAGCTGGACCGCGTGTCAGTTACTCAGTCAATGTTTTCTGATAGAGACAGCCAGCGTGAAGTAGCTAAACAGATCGAGCTGTATTAATGGCCGAGAACTTGACGCCCGAGAACGTGAGCGCCATCATAAATGGCGTCGTCGCCAAGCTCAGCGAGGCACCCCCAGAATCGCTGATTCGCAGCCTTCGCGAACGCAGCGGTGAAAGGACCGAGGAGACGGCCGCAGGAGGACCCGACGGACCCACCGACGCTGAACGTAAGTTGTATTAGTGTTAGTTCTCCTCCTCCACCCAGCGGGTGTGAATTGTTATAGGGGAGATACATATTATATATACGAAGAAGAAAAAAAAAAAAAAAAAAAAAAAAACCTAGTAGTATCACAGCTGAAACAGGCTCACAAGCAGTAACACGAGCTGAGACAGGCTCATAAGCAGTAACAGAGCTGAAACAGGCTCATAAGCAGTAACACGAGTTGAAACAGGCTCATAAGCAGTAACACGAGCTGAAACAGGCTCATAAGCAGTAACAGAGCTGAAACAGGCTCATAAGCAGTAACAGAGCTGAAACAGGCTCATAAGCAGTAGATCAGGGTCAAGAACTGACACGGGTTCAAAGTGGTATCATGCAGTACTGGGAGAAAAGATCTGGCTCAAAGCAGTACGACGAGCTGGAACAGGCTCAAAGCAGTATGATGAGCTGAAACAGGCTCAAAGCAGTAGGATGAGCTGAAACAGGCCCAAAGCAGTAGGATGAGCTGAAACAGGCTCAAAGCAGTAGGATGAGCTGAAACAGGCCCAAAGCAGTAGGATGAGCTGAAACAGGCTCAAAAGCAGGGTCATGAACTTAAAAGGCTCGAGCCTTATTGGCATAATTCACAGGCTGGAGTGTAAAACCACAAGTAAACTGATACCAGTGTTTCAGTATAACATGGGAGTCATAATTCCATTGACAGGCAAACATTGGTACATATTAGAAGTGGTGACATATGGCTGGTAGTGTGTGCACGAATGGCATTGTTCATGGTTGAATATACACTGCAGGTCGCGAGAGCAGGCGCTATACCCCCGAAGAGTTGGCCGCAGCCGGCCTCATGGAGTTTGCAGGGGACAGCACTCACAGCAGCAGTGGGGCAAAGGCAGCAGAACAAAAGAGCCACAGCACCCCTGAGTCAGCAAAATCCCTGGCCTCAGTTGGACCTGGCCTGCCGGCCATATCTCGTCGCATATGGGATAGGATTAAGGCGAACGAATACGTGGAGTTTATGGACCTGCCACCAGCTCGGGGGAAGGCAAAGTCACTGAGCCAGGAACTGGAGGGTCAGATAGTGGTGGTCCAGGCAGCAGACCTGGCCCAGTCTCGGAAGGTCATTCCAGATCTGCCGACCTGGCTGCAGTGCTTTGCACTGTATACAGCAGTAATCCTTAAGGATCAGCCAGAGCGAGCTACAGAGCTCATGGCCTATCAGAGCGTAATCGCTAAGGCAAGCCTGCGATACAAGTGGCCATCGTGGATTATGTACGACGTGAGCTTCCGACAGGAAATGGCGGGAGTAACTGGCACATCGTGGGCTAAGGTGGAACCCAGTATCTATTCCCTGTGCTTTACAGGTCAGGCTCTGAGCACCGACAACTGGTGCCACAACTGCCAGACCCTAGACCACACCCCCAACACCTGCCCACTCAGGCCTAGGAAGAGATCTTGGGGAACGGCAGTGGGACAATCAGCAATGGGACAATCAGCACTGTCCAGCAATAGAAGTAGAGAGGTGTGCCACAGGTACAACCGGTTCGGGGGCGAGTGCAAATTCGGACGGGAGTGCCGGTATAGGCACATCTGTAGTTCCTGTGGAGACCCACACCCAGCCAGTCGTTGCAAGCAGGGTCACAGTGACAAGCATGAACAACGCCCAGGCATGAATCGACCTGCAGCATGAAAGAACAGCTCATATATGACTTGATATACACAGCAATATGATATGGGACGTATACATTACATATATATAGATATATATTTATTAAAAAGAGGATAGTTGTATGCATAATGTGTTGTATGCTAGAGTCACAAAAAAAAAAAAAAAAAAAAAAAATCCTTTATCTCTGGTTTCCCCACTACCCCCTCCCCCTCCCTATCCCTCTCATTAGGTCCAGACGGCACACGCACAAGCCAGTTGCTCAGAATGGAGGCATGCTGTAGCGAGTTGAAGGAGGGCACTATACCTATGGAATTTGGAAACACAGCTACACCGCTGGTAGCCACGAAGTGGGCCTCACTTCTGGCTGGCCACCCAGACAGAACTATGGTCGAGGTCATCATACGAGGCATAAAACAGGGATTTCGGATTGGCTATAAAAGGGGTGTGAACCCCCTGAAGTCTAGCAAATGCAACCATGCCTCTGCGTCGGACAAGCCAAACATAGTCTCCAAGTACATCGAGGAAGAGCTGGAAAAGGGTCGATTACTAGTTGTGGAGGATAGCGGCCTAGGAATCCACTGCAGCCCATTTGGGGTAATTCCAAAAAAGTCCAACCCAAACAAATGGAGACTAATACTAGATCTATCCTATCCACAAGGAATGAGTGTCAATGACGGCATCTCAAAAGAGCTAGCCTCACTCAGCTACGTGGGAATAGACGAGATCATTGCCCGTATAGTTGAGTTGGGACCCCGATCTGTGATGGCAAAAATGGACATTAAACAGGCGTATCGCAATGTTCCAGTCCACCCAGAAGACAGCTTACTACTGGGCATGCGCTGGCAGGGTAGAACGTTCGTAGACCGAACCCTTCCTTTTGGCCTCAGATCCGCCCCCTTAATTTTCACAGTGCTCGCAGACGCCTTGCAATGGATAATGGAGCAGTTTGGGGCGACTTGGGTGCGACATTATGTGGATGACTATATCACAATCGGCGCGCCAGGATCGCAAGAGTGCACAAGAAATGTATCAGTTATGTTAGCTGCCTGTGCTGAGGCCAACTTGCCCATCGAACCTGAGAAGAACGAGGGACCAGCCACTACCATCACATTTCTGGGGCTGGAACTGGACTCCCAAAAAATGGAAGTGAGACTGCCAGAGAACAAGCGAACACGCTTGAAAGAGATGTTGGAATCATGGAAGGGCAGAAAGGCTGGAAAGAAAAGGGAGTTGCTGTCACTAATAGGTCTCCTATCCCACGCCAGCAAAGCAGTTAGGCCAGGGAGAGCATATGTAAGGCGCCTGATAGACTTGTCCACAGTGGCAAAACACATGGACCATTACGTCCGTATCAATAAAGAGGCCCGTGCAGACCTGGAGTGGTGGCGCTGCTTCCTCGAAAACTGGAATGGTACAGCCCTAATGTTCGCATGTACTCAAATGGAACTGGACATCACACTGACATCCGATGCCTCTGGTAACTGGGGTTGCGGAGCCTACCTGGGAAATGAGTGGTTCATGCTCCACTGGTCAAAATCATTCGAAAAGGTTCATATTACTGTGAAGGAGCTGGCTCCGATCGTTCTGGCAGCCATGATTTGGGGACAGTCCTGGAAAGGAAAAACAGTGAGGGCGAGGTGCGACAACACAGCAGTGGTCGCCATTGTCAACTCGGGCACCTCAAAGAATCCACATGCCATGAACCTTGTGAGGTGCTTATCATTTCTAGCAGCCACATATGAGTTCAGAATGTCTGCAGTTCATCTGCGTGGCACACACAACACACTAGCTGACGCCTTATCCAGAAACAATCTCAACCTATTCCGTTCCCTCCACCCACAGGCAAATCGAGACGCAGTCCCTATCCCCATGGCTGCGCTGGATCTCATTCTGCTCCAGGAGCCAGACTGGACCACCAAAGACTGGACGAGAATGTGGACTACTACGTGGGACACGCGCTAGCGAAGTCAACACAGAGGACATACAGATCGGCTGAAAAGCGCTATGTAGCATTTTGCACTATGCACCACATTTCACCTTTACCTGTTGATGAAAAAACATTATGTCGATATGTAGCGTCACTCGCCAGTGATGGCTTGCGCCATAGCTCGATCAAGAGCTACCTAGCGGCAATCAGACAAGTAAGCATCCAGCAGGATGAGGGCGACCCACATATCAGTAACATGGCCAAGCTCGAACTGGTTCTTCATGGAATAAAAAGAGTACAGGCACTCAGTCAAACCGCCCCCACACGCCAGCCGATAACGATTGAACTACTGGATAAGCTAAGGGGCTCCTGGCTGGCAGGCACACCGTCATGGGATGAGCGAATGCTATGGGCGGCAGCGTCAGTGTGCTTCTTTGGTTTTTTCAGATCGGGGGAAATAACTGTCCCCGGTGACCAAAGTTTTGATGAGTCTTGCCATCTTACAGCAGCAGATGTCACAATAGACAGCCATCGCAACCCATCCATGCTGCGCATCAGACTGAAAGCATCGAAAACGGACCCTTTCAGAGTTGGGGTGGATGTGTTCGTGGGATGGACAGGCTCCCCCATCTGCCCAGTGACAGCAATGTTAGAGTACGTGTTAATCAGAGGAACGCGTGCCGGACCTCTCTTCCTGTTTAAAGATGGCAAGCTACTGACAAGGAGCAGATTTGTGGAGAGAGTGAGAGTTGCACTGGATAAGGCCGGCGTGGACAGCAGACCATTCTCTGGCCACAGCTTTCGGAGTGGAGCAGCGACAACGGCAGCAAAGAGAGGATTGGGCGATTCCACTATAAAGCTACTCGGTAGATGGAAGAGCAACGCGTACCAGCTGTACATAAAAACACCAAGGGAGCACCTGGCAGCAGCAACACGCACCCTTGCCCAGGGCAGATAACTGGCAAGCAGCCTACATAATCTTCAGTACGGACTCATCAGTTCTCACTAGTCACAAGTATACTATGTTGACTGTAAACACATTATTATATTATCATATTGGTAAGGGAGATTTGGGCGTGAGGGTTGGGGAGAAGGAAAATAGTGGTTGATTGGGCTGAGTTGCTTATTTGGAGGGTGTAAACCACACTACATAGGTGCTAAGTAGTGTGAATTACAATTAATAGCCCAATCACTTCCGGTTAAACCGGCGAAAAATGACCCCGCCCTCACCGGCAAACCTTAGGTAGTAACCATAACTGAGTATGATGTTAAATGAAGTTTAATGGCACATTAAACTAGGTTAACAGAATACCAGAAAGCTGATCAGTGCATCTGATAAAGGGGCCTCAGTGCATCTGGTAAGGGGTCCTCAGTCCACGCATGCTCACGTAAAGCTGGACCGCGTGTCAGTTACTCAGTCAATGTTTTCTGATAGAGACAGCCAGCGTGAAGTAGCTAAACAGATCGAGCTGTCCCACCCTCCCTCCCTCAAAAAAAAAAAAAAAAAAATTATATATACAGGTATATATAATAATAATAGTAATAGTAAAAACGACAGAACAAAAAAAGAGAGGGAGAGCAGAGAACTATTACTGACAAGGGGGGCATATCTCCACTGAGGACATACAATTCCTTAGTGTGAAGAGAGCGGGGTCACGGGTGTAAACCACACTACATAGGTGCTAAGTAGTGTGAATTACAATTAATAGCCCAATCACTTCCGGTTAAACCGGCGAAAAATGACCCCGCCCTCACCGGCAAACCTTAGGTAGTAACCATAACTGAGTATGATGTTAATTACAGTATAAATATATACATGTATACATGTACACGAATATATATACATATATTATAACATATACATATAAATATAATCTATATATTACATATTCACACTTCAATACATGTACTAAAGTTTAATAGAAGTATTGCACTACAACACTATAAAGACCGTTGGTAACATACAATTTACATATCACAGACACTTACCTTGGAATTCAGAGTCTGCATGAGCTAATCTCAGACAGTTGATCATGGATACTAGCATCTCTACGACAAACACATCCACCAGAGACTCCTCCTCCCTGTGCAGACAAACACACACGCAAGAAAAATGGGAATTTTAGTAAAAATGGAAATGCGTGACTTCAGCATAAACTGTCTCTTTGAAGCAAATTCCAACAGTAAGGGGGGGGGGGGGGGGAGGAAAGTTTTTTTTAAAAATCACACCATTTTTCTATTCCAGTCTTTTCTAACCACACAAGAACATCAGAGTTCAGACCCAACTGACTTACGAGTCAAGTTGCTCAACATGTGTCAACTGTTTCACATCTAAATGATCTACTGCGATGCAACCACTCCTCAACTCACTCCCCTGCAACACACATCCCACTCACCCCCTGCAACACACATCCCACTCATTTCACTCCCTGTCTCTCACTCACTCCCCTGCAAACACCACATCCTCACTCACTCCCCTGCAAACACCACATCCTCACTCACTCCCCTGCAAACACCACATCCTCACTCACTCCCCTGCAAACACCACATCCTCACTCACTCCCCTGCAAACACCACATCCTCACTCACTCCCCTGCAAACACCACATCCTCACTCACTCCCCTGCATGCAGTTCCCACATGACTCAAGCAAGCACTTCGTGTATGTACTCCTACGTTGTGTACCGGTACACCAGTCAGTTAGATACTGACAGGTCGTCTGAAGCTAACCTGAAGACAGTGTAGATGGTGTTGATGACCAGAGCAGCTCCCATTCTCTTGGCTGCACTCGGATGCTCTGCCAGGCTATACACGCGCTTCAGTAGGGACTTGGTGTTGATGGGACTCTTCTCTTGTTCCTATGGAGAGTGCACAAATGAAATGAAGTACTATTTACAGTATGCAAAGATAAAATTTGGACTTGGAGGGAGGGAGGGAGAGGGAGTTTACATGAGGTACACATTTGTGATCACACACACACACACACACACACACACACACACACACACACACGTGTGAAAAGGCTAGAACTCTTGGGACTTTTCTATTGTTAGCTGTTCATCCGGTGGCAGAATACTCTGCTACAATATCACACCAACTGGAAGCACTGCCAGCCTGTGACACCTGACCCCAGTCAGTCACTGCCAGCCTGTGACACCTGACCCCAGTCAGTCACTGCCAGCCTGTGACACCTGACCTCAGTCAGTCGCAGGACACTCCGGCTTGATGCCATTAGACTGACATTTGAAAGGAGATGAACGGTAGCTTACCTTCTGAGTCGTCTGTTTTATGGACCACTCCAAGAACTCTCTGATGCAGGTGGCAGAGAAGTCCCTCAGGGCACTGTCGGTGGGGTGGATCACACCATCCTGGTACCAGAACAATGGAAACAAAATAAAAAATACACCAACTCAGGAATTTGCCACATGAGAAGATTCTTAAGAGAATTTATTCAACAAAAAATGAGTCTACATTCAATCATTTGCTGGCTCCTACAGTAATTTGTGTATCGAAGTCAGCTCACCAAGATGGCGTCCAGCAGAGCAATGGTGTCAGGACTCTCATATTGAGTGTTGCGAGTAAACCAGTGGATGAGCTGGAACATGAGTGGGCGAAACAGCTGCTCTGCCACCTGAACAAACCATAGCAATGAGGCGTATTGACAACCCTTTACCCAAAACATTTGTGAATGTAATCCTATAATTTTCAATGAACAATGAATGACATTAAAAAAGGATAGGTGTGGTCAGTATGGATCATCTTATTTACTCAATCAGTTCCTTTTACAGTCAGAATGTACAAGACAAATTTATTTATTATAATAATAGATTTGTTCAAAATAGAACACAAAGCTACATCACACACACACACAAACAAACAAACAAACAAACATCAAAATGAACTTACCCTCTCAACATCACATCCTAATTCAAGTAGGAAAGGAAAGAGTTTCTTGTACAGATTAGTCATGGAACTCTGAATGGGAAGGGGAAAACAACAACAACAACAACAACAACAACAATGTATAAGAATTGAACACACTACCACATACTATCCTAGACACACACAATCCTCACCTTCTTGTGGAGAGCCTGTTGTGCACTCTTCCCCACCATGTATAGAACAAGAGCATGGAGGAGCTCACAAGCAGCAATCTACACACAAACATGCGCATAAATATGAGGATGTTGCGAAGAGGATGTATTCCTCTTGCTAGTTATGGACGTATGTACCTTGGTCTGTCTAGCGCTTGAAGTGGTGGCCAGCTCACACACTCTCGGCAGGAATGAATCTGCAAAAGATGAGAGAAAAAAAATCTCTGAAAAGGTTCACCTGCTAAAATCTCTAAAATCTCACAATATTTGTCCGATACATATGGTATCCCTTACCTAAAAACATGGATGGTTTCATGTCCTGAAAAGGCAGAGCAAACTCCAGCCTATTCTTGCTGTCCCAGGCCATCACTTTAGCTGCCTGGCTAACTGCAGGACCTTTTTCCACGAGACAGCCGCTGTGACCTCCCAGAGATCCCAGAAAGAACACGACCCTTCTCCGAAGAACTCCCACAGGAGTTTCGGCGCTCTCGACCCCTTCTTTCCACTTGGCCACGATCTTGGATGATACTTTCCGTCCCCTTGAAGAAGAATGGCTCTGAGAGAGAATGTTGTTCAAGCTCTTGGAGGAATCCTGGTCGCCTGAAGGGTCAGTTTTGAGTGTGCGCAGATAATCGTCCAGGTATGGGAGAATGTGCTGGAAGTGCTTGTGGAGGAGCTCAGGGGGCAGCTTCCTGTTCCACGCTTCCAAGGCATCCAGTCCTGCATGAGCCAGAGGCAAGTAGCTCAACCCGAGTTTGAAGGTCAACTGGAAAGAGCAAACAATTGAGTATTGATTAAAAATAAAAAAAAGCATAATAAACTGAAATTGGAAGAGGATTCTACCTCTTCAAAGTTATCAAGTTCTGACCCTTCACACAAACTAGATAGAAACTTTCTCACCTAAAGGGGTCTGAAAAAAAAAAAAAAAAAAAAAAGGAAAAATCTTGGTCGTCCTCTCTGGAGGGAGAGGTGTTTCCGGTCAACACCGAAAAGGTGTTCTGACGGCACATAATTGGTGGTCTGTTGAGTACGAGACTGCAGCAAGCGGTACTACTCAACAGTATAAAGGAAAAATGTGAAGGTCTTGGAAGTCGAGGGTTGTCGTAGCTCAGTGGTTAGAGCACTGGTGGCTGAAGCCAGTGGCCCTGGGTTCGATTCCCGGCGACCACCAAGATTTTTCATTTTTTTTCCTTTGCTTTTTTCCAGACCCCTTGAGGTCTGGAAAGTTTCTATCTCTTTAAATTTGTCTTTGATAATATACATAATTTTGCCATTATATTCACAGGGATATCCCCAGCCCTAAATTAATCCCTCTTGGGTAATTCCCATTAAATAACATTACCCAATCCAGTCATCTACTCGCTCTGTTGCTCTATTTGACTTGACTTTCATTTTGTATATGCGACTACATTAGCTTGAAGGTATAAATAATGTACATACACTGTACATGCATGTGAGATGACTGACCTGCAGAGCTGGGACTAGAGCCTCTATCTCAAGCTCCACAAGCTGCTCAGGGAGAGCTAACAGAAGATGCAGACAAGAAGCAAGAAGGTCGTCCTTGTACTGCCTCATCAACACTAACACCTGCCAAAAAAAAAAAAAAAAAAGAGAGAAAAAAAAAGCGGAAACAATTGAGAATAGGTGTGTGTGTGTGTGTGTGTGTGTGTGTGTGTGTGTGTGTGTGTGTGTGTGTGTGTGTGTGTGTGTGTGTGTGTGTGTGTGTGTGTGTGTGTGTGTGTGTGTGTGTGTGTGTGTGTGTGTGTGTAACTCTGGTTCATACGCTCACTTCTTTGGTAAATTTTCTAAACAGAGTAAAGCACACATTTCTGTCTGCTGCATCTGTTTCCATGGCAGCTGGTCCACTCATGTCCATGGAAGCCTCTTCGACTGAGCCACTCCCCTCCACACTCTGCACAACAACAACAAAACAAAAAGCAGAAGGTACAAGTGTGTGAAGGTTAGACCTGTTCAAACGTATGAACCCGGCCTTTCTGGAAAGGCTAGGGGGAGGGCATCATGAGGATAGGGTGGAGAAAGTGACAAAATGCCTTCGGGCCAAGGAAGAGACCTTTCACCTCCCATTAGGCTTAATTGGGTATAACCCTATATAATAGGCTACTGAAATTGCCTCACACTCTGGCAAGCCCTGCTCCAGCCGCAGTGCTATGAAATTTCTACAGGGACAGAGAGGGAGGTAGCAGCATGCAAAGCAAGGACGAAAGTGACCCCAGGCAACAAGAGGCCATGGGATGTCCCATCAAAATTTTGGAATTTATTAAATTTGAAACTTTCACTGCAGGGAACCCCTCCTTATGGTTGAATAGTCATGCTAGCCTTTTGTGTTTGTAGTCACATGACTGGTATACCCAAAATGGGAGGCTTTGCCCCCCCCCCCCCAAACCCTCATTGATGCTTGGGGGGCTACACCCCCCGCACCTCCCAGATGCTGTCACAAATGCATGTTTTTGGCTATTTTGGATTCATCTGACAATATGACTATAGTACACACCAATATAAGTGGGAGGAGCCTCCCAATAATTCCCATGGACCGTTGACGGCAAAGCTGGACAACTATACAAATAGCTGGCAATAGCTGGTACTATTGAGCACAGCATAAGCAGGCAAACCCAGCAGCAGTAGTGAAGTACGGCAGGCCCCAGCTAATTTATATTTTATTAGTGGGGGTGGTAAGTTACCTTGGTTAATGCGCTGTTCGTCATAGCTATACGCCTTGCATAACAAGATTTATTTTACTTGAAAATTCATTGTCCAATAGTCATGTCCCTAAGAGAATACAATACAATGTATTATCTACTAGAGTTCTGGTACAATAGAGCTTTTTCAACAGAACATTCTTAGAAAAGGCGGCTAGCTTAAAAAGAATCCTTTGGTTTATCGATCCTTACCCTATCATCCTCAGAAATTTGATCGCTTACCCCTTGAAAATCAATTGCCCAATAGTCAAGTCGCAATGAGAATACAATGCAAGTTTCATGCTGGTATATCTTGTGAAGAAGTGTGTGGGTAAAAGTGTTGTGTGTTGCTAAAGAATAGAAAAAATAAATTAAACAAAAACATTTAACTATAAGCTGCTAGCATTCAAATTTGAATTTCAGTCAGACCAGCTCGCTCGCCATTTGTGCTGAAGCACATCACTAATAAATTTTCTTGTTTTTACATACAGCAGCCCCCACCCCCTCCTCTGTACGAAACCCTGAGTGTTGGAAAGGAGTGTTAGTGTATCGCCATGTGCATGTGCATCATTACAGGCAATGAATGTACATAATTATTCCACGAAACTATTGAAACCTGCTAGAAAACTTGTAGTTTAGACACGTGGTAAGTACTACATACCTTGAAGTAACCAATGTCCTTGCAAATCCTGAAGCAAATGGCCAGAAGTTTGTAGAAGCCACTGACCGTGGGATGATGGGATGACAAGACGATCATCTCCCGGCCGAACCTGAACACCCACTCTTCAAATAGAGTGGGCTGGACCTTCAGCAGCACGGCTCTGCATCATGGGATAACATTATCACACCAAGACTATCCTACAAACGCTATCACCTTTTCATTAATAATACACCTACATAATGCTAGTAGTGCACTTGATATATATAAAGGAAAAAAACAACAACCAACTTATATTAATAAAAAAAGGCATGCTCTCAAATAAAAAACTTAAAACTAGATACACATTTTAAACTTTCTCCTCCCACTAAGAATATTCAGAATGGAAATCAAGTATGGTGGTATTGCTTTATTTGTTGAAGAAGCAAGATGGGTGGAGAGAGAGAGGGGGGTGTTGTTGTTTTTAATCTGAACTACACTAGATATAAATTGATTCCAAATTTAATACGGCACAGTACATTCAATGGTCCTGTGGTATTCCCATAGTACATTCAATGGTCCTGTGGTATTCCCATAGTACATTCAATGGTCCTGTGGTATTCCCATAGTACATTCAATGGTCCTGTGGTATTCCCATAGTACATTCAATGGTCCTGTGGTATTCCCATAGTACATTCAATGGTCCTGTGGTATTCCCATAGTACATTCAATGGTCCTGTGGTATTCCCATAGTACATTTAATGGTCCTGTGGTATTCCCATAGTACATTCAATGGTCCTGTGGTATTCCCATAGTACATTCAATGGTCCTGTGGTATTCCCATAGTACATTCAATGGTCCTGTGGTATTCCCATAGGACACCCAAACAGGATAATAGTCAGCCACACTGATGGTGCATCATTTCTAGTCATAACTTCACTATTGATGAACAGCTATGTATTTGTATTGGAGTGCCAAGTGATTGCCTTTAACTAGAGGACTGCCTCTAGCCATCCACTACAAGCAAATATGAATAGAATTCGATGATTGACTGACTCACTTGCACAAGTCCACCAAATTTATGAAAATAATATGGTCCTTGGGAACTGCCAGTTGTGGCACGCCACGCCTATCAGTGGGCGTGACTGGGGAAGGCTCTTTCTTATCCTTAGCTTCAGGCACAGGGGACTCTTCCTGGAAACAAACACGCACAAAGTCAGTTAAAAAAGACGTGATTTGTCTAAGTTCCTAAAGAGTTGCAACCTCTGACAAAGATGGCCGGATGGTGAGGTCAAGTCGATGAGATATTTTAAAGATGGTGTCTATAAACTCATCATAGATCATCTGATGAAGAGTCTTCCTTGTGGATGGGTCCACTGAATGGAGCCCTGAATCCTACAAGATGGCGGACACAACTTAATAAAATGAATAACTAAACAAACTTGTACTGTACAAAAGCACAAAAAACAAACAAACAAACAAACTTTAAGTCTCGGAGACAAATATTTATTGTCTCCCACCCACCTATCATACTTCATACTCCCAAACCATGACAGTCCAATGGCCGGCCACAACTGACCTTGAGTTTCGTAGGATCCATGATGCTCCTCCAAAGATCCACATAATCCAAGTAAGAAGCTTTCTTCTTGCCCAGGATGTCTGATTCATCCTTCTCATGCACTACAGCACCCACTTCTCCCTGACACACAAAGCAAAACAAAATATTTGTAAAATTCGTATCTAGCACATTGTGAGAAATGTGACTCTTACCGTATCCACCACAGGCTCGTGGGAGCAAGAGATGATAACACCTTGAAGAACTGGAAAAAAAAAAAAAAAAGAAAAAGAAATGCACGTACATTGTACGCAACCAACACACTATCTAGTTTTCCCACACTATTCTACTCCTCCTCCTATCTGTCTTCTTCACCTTTCACCACCGGCCACATCTTCTCATTGGGTGTACCTTTTCCCATTGGCCATACCTTTTATCCATTAGCCACACCTTTTCTTCATTGGCCACACCTTTTCCCTATTGGCCACACCTTTTCCCTATTGGCCACACCTTTTCCCTATTGGCCACACCTTTCCCTATCAGTCACATCTTTCCCATCTGCCACACCTTTCCCCATGCCGACACTTTGCCCTGCCCCCAAGCCCAAACTCACCAATATGTGCCAAGAATGTCTTGAGCGTGGCCCTAGATGAGGCAGCTACTGAGAGGATGAGGTCGAGGATCACATAGCGAGAGTTGAGAGAAGTAGCCACAGGAAGATACGGGAACCATTGAAGGAGCAGGACCAGTAGCTTCTCCAAAGAGGAGACCTGAGACTCAGAGATCTGGAACCACACAGCAACAAGAAACAAGACAACATTAACTAACCACAAGTGCAAACTGTCCATGACTGTCATACATGGGAATTAATAACCACATACTTACACAATTATTGGGGGGAAAAAAAAAAAAAAAAAAAAAAAGGCAAATTTATCATTTTTGTTGTTATAGTAGCATTGAAGATCAGGAAAGGTAAACTCAATTTCCTCTTAACTAGATTCCCCTATTGCAAGCACGCCTCTCTCTGGGATCCAGTCAGCCACTCGATTTATCAATTCTGACTCCAATCAAAAAAATGCATGCGGATAGGACACCTTCAGGTACACACAGACTCCCACATTCACACACCCCGTGTACACACCCACTCTTAGTCCAACACACCCACTCTTAGTGCAACACACCCACTAGTACTCCCATGCCAGCACATACATACCTCTTCCATTTCCTTGACAATGGATGCCAGGGCAATGAGGAAGGAGGGGAGGTTAGTGAATCTGTTGTCAGTGACTTCCACCACAGAGAGGAACAGCTGCTCTGTCCTCTGCACCATCTCACCAAACATGTAGCGCAAGTCCTCTGGTTTCATGAAGATCTTACAAGGCTAGACAGAGAGAGAGAGAGAAACCAAATTAGGCTGAATTGAAGAGATTTAAAAAAATAAAATAAAAAATAAAAAAAATAAAAAGAGAATAAGAGAAGCAGTCTCTCTTCTTTTTTTTTTAATTTGCTGATAGCAGGTGTGACCAACTAGCTACTAGAGCTATTATTAAGGCCAACCTTAAGAGAAGAAGCTAAACTAGCCAGAAACACTCACCTGTATACATTTTCAAAGGGAAAAACTTCACTCCTTTCAACTAACTTCCCTGAGCATAAAGCAAAGTACACCACTGGCTGCAAGAGATTATTTGCTCACGTGATTATGACATGACGCTAGGGGGCGTCACCCACAAAAACTGGTACCTACGCGGAGCTGAAAGCTTCGCGTTTTCTTAACAATTAGCCCGAAATTAAAAAAAGTAGCACAATAAAAGGTCTTAAATCTTCGTTCTGAATAAATTCATACCTAAATCAACGGTTAATTGTCAGTAATCTCCAAAATCAGAACATGACAGACAGACAGACAGGACAACTACTATAACCCTCTCACCCCTGCACGCTGAAGGTTAATTACCTCCTCTCATAATTTCAACCAATTCCTTCCTGACCTACTGGAGCATCTTTATCCAATACATAGACAGGACCATAATGCTTCACTGTACCTTACCCATTCCTCTGTCTCTCTCACTTACCGCTGCAAAGTACCCGTAGCCCTTCACTGCTAGAGCCAGGTTCATGTAGCCACTGGACTTGTTACTGATTACCTCACGAAACCTCAACACAAAATACTTGAATATTTTCAAGTTAGCACTGCGATCCTTGGGGGCATTCTCTACGATGTACTGAGAAACCTTCACGACAACAACAAATATTTTAACAGGTTATACACATACAAGACGATGTATGTATATATGTATGAATGTGTGTATGTATGTATGTATATACATATGCATGTATGTGTGTATGTATGCATGTGCGTTATGTATGTAAGCACACACACATGCATGTGTGTATATATATATATATATATATTTATTGCAGCTTTGATATTTTTACTTGAATATTTCCGCATCACGCGAGCGTTCTGTATTCTCCCATATTGTACGGTTTATATTGTACGCTACTTGTAGCGCGCGCGTAGCGAGTAAAATCAATGAAAATTGTATTGTAACCGGTTGAGAAAAATTTCAAAGAAGCAATAAATCACTTATCACACTCGTCGTACAATATGGGAATGATATTTTACTCTCACGCCACATTTTCACTCGCCTTTGGCTCGTGAAAATATTTTGCGTGCTCGTAAAATATTTTCCCATATTGTACTCTGACTCGTGCTATAAGTATTATATATTACATATATATGTTTGTAGCACCTGCTTCAGGAAGCTGTCCAGAGTTTCGAGGGCATCTTTCTTGTTGTCCCGATTATTGTGACTGGTCCACGATACGATGTAATTGTACATATCCTATAAATACATCACAAGATCATCTATAACATAGTCCTCTGCTGCCCTAGCCCCTCCCCCCCCCTCTCACGCAATATTTCTCTCTCTAGCCATGACTTTTCTTTACATTCATTGCACACTCATCTCACCTCGTAGTCCTTGGCAAAGTACTCCTTAAACAGACCAGTCTTAGTGGCCAACAGAGACAGAGCAGCTACGAGAAGAAAATACAAGACTCTAACACAAATGTCATGTCCATCAGTGCCACTGGTCCAAATAGTTCACTCTAACCTCCTCCTCCTCCTCCTCTTCCCAGCTATCTAATGCTTCTCCCCCAAAACTTTCAAAAGTTACACATACTTACCTCTCGGAACTTCATAGCGAGTGTGGGTGATGGCCGGGTCTATGGCCATTCTTGCATACTTGTAGATATCCTGGGAATGAAGTGACGCTGGGTAGGAAAAGAAAGGGAAAAGGTAATAAAACATGGTTAGTTAACAAAACAATAACAACAACAACAAAACAACACAATAATAGCACATTTTATTCAGTTTCAGCCAATGTACGTTCAATTAAAACTGAGAAATTTTGCTATTATTGCAGTTACTTCAGCCGAGAATGACTGAATCAAACAAGACACTATGACAATAACAACTACTTAGGAAGAACCCATAACAGTGGTTTGGTAGATATTGGACTTTAGCCTACAGATAAGTACCATCACTTAACCAATCACTAACAAAAAGCAATGGGTGGATGGACGTTCACTAAACGATCAATTTAATTCCATCCTAAAAATTTCATGCAGCAAAAAGTTTCACATAAAAATTTGCACACAGTACTGCAAGTCCTACGAAGTTCACAACCTAATGACCTAGTGTTGAAGATTATTATCATTATCATCCCTCTCCCTCTACCCATGCATCATCCAACACAGAGAAGATGTACCTTCAGGTGAAAACTTGACTAGGAAGTCATTGATAGCTTTGAGGCATCCAGCGATGACAGGCATGTCAGGCTTCTTCTTGCTCTTCATCTCTGTCTTGAGCGTCCTCAAGAACACCTCTGCCAGACGAGGAGCGTACTTGTCCATGTCCTCAGGGAATAACTCGGAGACTTTACCAAGAAGAACAAACATGTTTCCCCGCACTGTAAACAACAACAAAAATTAAATTGAACTCTTGGGATTAGCTGCCTTCTAAGCACGCACACACATACACACACGCAACACTAACTAACCAGTAGATCCATGCTTTGTTGGCTGCAGAAGAGCTTGATAGAATCTACAGACAGAATAAAGTAAGTGAACTTATGAAGCATAATAATAATAGCAAATTTTTCTTGTTCTAACAGCCAAATTTTTAATTAAAACTTAATTAAAATTTAAGTTTTAATTAAAATTTTGGCTGTTAGAACGAGAAAAATGTGCTATTATTATCGAGAATGACTGAATCATTGAAATAATAATAATAATAATAATAATAATAATAATAATAATAATGGTAATAATAATGGTAATAATAATAATAGGTAAAGCACTGTTACAAAAAACAAACAGGGTATTTTTTAGTACTATACTGAAGAAAGAAAAAATGAAGGAATGACAAAAGATAATGAAATTACACATACTTGTCAGTCAACTTGGGGACATTGAAAGCCTCCACTTGATGACTCTGAGCTCCCAACTCCAAGACCTGGGGAAGAAACAGTGACATATGGACATCAATCATGGCTTAGTGCTGGCAGCAAAGACTACCACAGGATAACAATGGTCGCAAAGCCGTGGACTGGCTACAAAGCCAAAGTATTGTTGACTAGATTAGTCACAGAGTGACTTACAGCTATGAGTGCAGGAAAGACTGCATTCTTCACCTTGCTGGCTTTGTTCCGAGAAAACAGAGAATTGCACACTTCCTGTGCGTGTGTGTGTGTGTGTGTGTATGTGTGTGTGTTTGAGAAAGAGGGAAACCCAATGCAAATTGTGAAGTCAAGTCCTGCATAAATTAAGTTCACACCTTTATTTCCACAGCGTACTGCAACACATTCTTCTTGTGAGCCTTCACGTAACTCTCCAACAAATTGAGCAGCTGCTCCTGACAATTGCCAAACTGATTGGGGGGATAAAAATTAATGCAACATCAGCAAAGTACATGTACATACATCAATCAACATGTGTGTCCTATACAGGGCATGTCAAATGGGGAAAGTGGCGAGATTATTAGAACTAGCAAGTTGCTTTCAGATTGTAGTAAAAAAAAAAAAAAGCACAAAAAAAATAAATAAATGGAAGGGAAGGAAATGTAGAGGTCACAAGTACGTAAATGGTGGGTGACAGATCATGTATCATCATATATGCCCCAATACATGTGTATGTAAGGAATAGGCACATATACTTAACTAGAAAACCATATACCAGTAGACACACACACATACACACGAGTTAAAAGCATACCTCATCCAACGTAGATGACTTTGTTAGAAAGCTCAACACACCATTCTCGCGATTGAAGATGACAGCAGAGCAATTAGCTATGCATACATCATTTCATAAAAAAAATAGATCAACAATTTTTAACAATGTGGATCTAAACAAACAACAAAAACAAAAAACAGCCCAACTGACTTTCTCTGAGCTTGAATATGTGAACTGGCTTACTACTGATAAGGTTACATGTATGAGAAGTCACTAAATAAAATAATTCCACAGGGTTTTTCAAGCCTAGTCTCGTACGACATACGCATTTAATGTAGTGTATATTTTACCGTATTCCTCCAATATATATATGTATGCTGTAACCATGCCAACAAACACTCACATACCAACATATTTACTCCTACTATCCTGCCCACATCATCAATTTGGCGTACATTATTTTGTACGCGCAGGCAATGTAAAATAAGCTCTCACTTTACCGAGCAAAAAAATCTTCACAGACACAATACCTTTAGAAGTTTTATATATCTACAATTATAATAATGCTGCCAATCACACTCAACATCCCACCCCATTTGTGTGTTCTTTACCCAAAATTTACCCAGTTCTGCGTCTGTCACGCTTTCCACACACAATGTATACAGGTCAGAAGCATACTGGAAGGCTTGAGTAGCCCTGTTCGGATTCTTGGAGTTCAAAAGCGAATGGAGACATTGCAAAGTAGACTGCAACGAGTCCGCCATACCTGATGTTCTTGCGCGGAAGACCCTTTTCCAAATTTTGCTACGCTTATCGATCGCGCGATTAATAGTAAGACTTTGGCGGCGTGACCTATATCCCCAATAGAAAGAGAAGCCATGAGTTTTATGTATTAAATATGTTAATAGGTTTACATTTACAAATGTTACATTAATACAGCTACTGTATATAACACACGCTATCTACAATAACTTAACAGGATCAGTTATTTATATATCTACAAATTGTTTGAGATGCCTTTAATTCAGTTTTCTGGCAGGTCATCCAGATTTATCTCACGAGTGTCTTGATGCTCTACAGTGGGTCTAGGTCGACTGGATCGGATAGTCCTTATATTCCTTAATGACTTGAAGGAGTACACAATCGTAGATATAACCAGCACCAAGACGCTGGCTACAATAGCGGACAGGATCGTCAATATTGCTATCTCCTCAGAAGTGTGGAGTGGTTTTCTTGAAGTGGTGGGTGATGGATTACTACCTAAATACAATATACCATCAAATTATTAATAAGCAAAGAACTCATTCAAAGACTGAAATAATACTAATAATTATAGCAGTTTTTCTCTATTTTAACAGCCAATAATATAAAATTTAACCTGACATTTTGTCATCTTGAACAGCAATTCTCTGTTATAACGTCCAATACACTATATACAATAAAACTTAACCCAATGTTTCTACTTTCTTGCTGAAACTCTTCAGGGGTAACCAGCTAATATATTATTCACCTGTGTCTGTATTATTATTTTTCTACTTTTCCTTCATTGTTTATAAAATATGCCTTATTCATTTTCTGCTTGTATTTAAACTATCACTATTCTTCTGTTAATATATTAACCTTGCTTCATTGTTACTTAGTATTGTTAATTATAACTTTTCTTGACAAATGCATCTATACCTCCAGCTGATGGCCATGTCACACTTCCTGGACCTGGTAAACATAGTTGATTGCCAATATCTGTTATTAAAATTAAAAAAAATCACTCTTGACTATTTTTTATTGACTACACAAATAACATACCTATTAATTTGAACCTGATCAAAGGAAATGAACTGTTGAGTTGCAGATTTCCATCTTTAATTCCAAACTTCAGCAACTTACTGTCTGGATTAACCTTGATGCTCACGTAATTGAACTGAGAGGGCAGTCCAGAGTGATAAAGTACGCGTGGAATAAGAGGAAGAATTCCGTAAAATAACTGGCGAAATGTTTGTGTCAGAACTCCCTTGGGAAGCAACTGATGGTCACAGCACATTAAGAGAGTAGATGATGAGGAGGAACAGATACGGCTACTTGGAATACTGAATATTTTAACTTTCTTCATGGCTACAAAATAGCCGCCA